>Ga0210060_1000073_pt1 | contig 60778 bp, 43 predicted proteins | sample Joice_CattailNLB_FD_184871 | JGI IMG/M metagenome (GOLD analysis project Ga0210060, IMG submission 184871) | Wetland microbial communities from San Francisco Bay, California, USA, that impact long-term carbon sequestration - Joice_CattailNLB_D2... | ecosystem: Environmental > Aquatic > Marine >...
CCGGGCTGCATGTGAAGCATATAACATTGCACCATCCAGGGTGAGGAGCCTTCTCGCCTCCAACATGAATCTCAGACAGTACGGCGGTACGATCAAGGAGCAGGGCGAACGGTATTTTATCTACCTCAATGCCGAATATGACCATATCTCACAGATCGAGGACCTGATCATAGGTCGGGGGGCCAATCCCGTCCGGTTAAAAGATATTGCAGAGGTCTTTTATGGTGAAAAAGAGGAGGAGACCATCAGCCGGGTGAACGGGAAAGATGCCGTATCACTTGAACTGATCAATGATGCCCAGGCCAATATCATTGACCTGTCGCACAAAGTGGAGGATCAACTCAAGAAGCTGAACAGGGAAGGGGCACCCTTCGATATCGAGGTCGTTGTCCAGGATAACAGCGCTGAGTTGATGGAAGATAATATCAACCAGATCATCCGCCTTGCACTCACCGGGGCACTGCTGGCTATTTTTGTATTGTGGGTCTTCCTGCGAAATATCAAGCTGGTACTGCTTGTGGCCATGGCCATGCCGATTTCGATTTTCACTGCATTCAACTTTTTCTTTGGTTTTGATATATCGATCAACAGCCTGACACTGATTGGAATTGCGCTGGCAGTAGGTATGTTGCTGGATACTTCCGTGGTCGTCCTTGAAAATATATACCGCCTCAGGAGCCTGGGGGTGCCGGCAGCCCGGTCGGTGGTCCAGGGCACCAGTGAAGTCTGGCGTTCCATTGTAGCTGCAACCGCTACCACCGTTGCTGTATTTGTGCCTTTTATCTTTTCATCCAATTTTCTTGTAAAGCTGCTGGCCAGGCACATCGGGGTATCGATCATTTCCACCCTTTCAGTATCTCTGTTTGTCTCCCTGCTGGTGATCCCGATGGGCGTTCATCTGATCCTTTCGCGAAAGAACAAAGAAAAAAAAGAGGTCTACCAGGAGGTATCGCTTCATAACCGTATGGTGCGTATCTACCTCTCCATCCTTAAAACGGCCCTGCGGAATCCTGCACCCACTATCATCGGTGTACTGATACTTTTCTTCGGTACCATCCTTACTACTCTTTCCGTGTCGGTAAACAAGATGTCGGAACTGGAAACCAACCAAATAACCCTCTATGTGACCATGCCCACGGGGACCACCCTGAATGCCACAGACGACCTGGTATCGGGAATGGAGGAAGCGTTGATGCAAATTGAAGAGGGCAAGGAAGTTATTTCCAGGATCGAAGAGGAGGAGGCCACTGTGACCATCACGCTGAAGGATGATTACAGGAAAATTGCCAACCGCTCATTCGGACAGATACAGTCGGAGGCTTATGAGATGGTGAAGGATCTTCCGGCATCAGATATAAGCCTGACAGCCCCCACGGGAACCGGCGGTATGCGCGGCGGATCTGCAGGTGGCAGCCAGGCTGGAACTGCAGGATTTGAACAGTTACTGGGGATCGGTGAGGATGAGGAGTACATCGTATTGAAGGGCCAGGATTTTAACCTGCTGGTGGAGGTGGGTGAGGACCTGCAATCCTACCTTGATGAACTCGATAATATCAGCTCCGCCAGGTTGTCAGTGAGAGAGAACCAACCGGAGGTGCACCTCGATTTTAACGCGCTGATGATGGACCGGTATGGCATCACGCGGAATGAGGTGGCAAGCGAATTAAGCTCATTTACCAGCGAGATCAGTTCGGGTGTGAACTTCACGCAGAACGATGAGGAGTACGAGATCATCATCAAGTACAATGATGCGGATCAGGTTGTGGAGGACAAGCGGATGGAGGACCTGCAAACACTGAATATTCCCAACAGCGATGATGAGAACCTTTTCGAGCTCCAGGAGATATCGGATATCTATTATGCAACTGGACTCCGGGATATCTCAAGGGTCAACCAGGAAAAACAGGTGGAGCTCCGTTACCAGTACAACGAGGACGTATATGATTCAAATGACCTGCTCGAGTACGCGCGTAGTGAAATAACGGACCTGATCCAGAATTCCAATATCCCTTCCGGTGTGGCAGTTGAACTGGTTCAGGAGGATTCCGGACTGGATGAATTCAAATATATGTTTTTGATTGCCATGGTGCTGGTCTATATGATCCTTGCTGCCATATTCGAGTCCTTCATCACCCCGTTTGTGCTGCTCTTTTCCATTCCCCTGGCAGCCATCGGCTCATTTTTCCTGCTGACCGTTACAGGGGAGTCGCTGTTCAATGCCAATACCATCATGGGATTCCTGATCCTTCTGGGTGTGGTTGTCAATAACGGGATCATCCTCATCGATTTTATCAATGTCCTTAGAAAGAGAGGGTACAGGAAACAGAGGGCTATCCTGGTGGCAGGGCTCTCCCGGGTGCGTCCTATTCTGATCACTGCGGTAACAACCTGTGCAGCCATGATACCGCTGGCCATGGGGAATGCAGAGTATGTTGAAGCCATCGGTCCTCCATTTGCCATCACTGTGATCGGCGGACTGAGCCTCAGTACGTTGCTGACACTGGTCTATATCCCCATGCTCTATAACGGGATTGAACAGGCACTCGCGTGGATCAGGAGTCTGAAGCTGCCGGTCAAACTCTTCCTGCTGGTCCTCGAAGCAGCCGGGATGTTCCTGGTTGTAGTCTATGTGGGATCTTTTGTATGGAAAATGGCTGCCGGTCTCCTGGTCATAGTGGGTATCCCCGTAACCTGGTGGTTTATTTCTTCAAGCCTGCGGAAAGCATCGGTTCGTATTATTGATGAGGAGAGCGATATCCATATCCAGGTCTCCAACCTGGTTAAGATTTACGGACGGGAACCCAGGATGGTCAGGGAATTCCAGGCAGGGGGCCGGCTGGCTCGGGTTGCCAGGATCGCAGAACTCGCACTCAAACCCAGGCTGGAGTCGCTGGTCTGGCAACTTCCCCTGCTGGGCTTCCTGGTCTACTTCGCCTGGTTCTACCTGGTAAGCGGATTCTGGCAGCTGGTCTCCTCCGCCGTTGCCTATTACTATCTGGTTGCGATCATGGGAGACTTCAGCAGGATTATAGAACGCCGGTGGTTCAGGATCATACATACGGTGATCCGGTTTGTAACTCCGCTGGTTGTGATCACTGAATTCCAGCTTCGCTGGGACAATACTGCCATGAGCATGGTGGCCGGTATTATGTGGTATCTGGTCATCGCCGTGGGATTGGTCTCTGTAAGGGTGAAAAAGGACAATTTCGAATTGAAAAAGATACGGTCCCTTTACCGGTGGTTCTACTGGTTTGTATCTGTGCTGCCCGCCCTGGGTAAAGGACCCGAACGTTTCAAGGCCCTCAAGGGGGTCTCCCTGGAGATCGGAACCGGTATGTTTGGACTGCTGGGTCCCAATGGAGCCGGTAAATCGACCATGATACGTATCATCTGCGGCATCCTGGAACAGAGTTATGGAAAGATCTGGATCAACGGTATCGACACCCAGAAGAAACGGGAGGAGCTGCAGGGACTGATTGGTTACCTGCCACAGGAGTTTGGCATGTATGAGAACATGTCAGCCTATGCCTATCTCGATTACCTGGCCGTACTGAAGGGGCTCACAGATCCGGAGAAGCGCAGCAAGCGGATCAGGGAGGTGCTTGAGTCGGTACACATGTGGGACGAGCGCAAGAGAAAGATAGGAGCCTATTCAGGCGGAATGAAACAGCGTATCGGCATTGCACAGGTGCTGCTGCATCTGCCAAGGATCCTGGTGGTGGATGAACCTACAGCCGGCCTCGACCCGAGGGAAAGAATAAGGTTCAGGAACCTGCTCGTGGAACTGAGCGCTACCCGTGTGGTGATCTTCTCCACCCATATCATCGAGGACATATCCAGCTCCTGCAATACCATGGCAGTGATCAACAGGGGAGAGGTGCTCTTTAACGGGACACCGAGGGAGATGACCGAGATCGCACGCGGAAGGGTGTGGAAAACATCTTTGCCGGCGGAGCAGTTTGAGGAGCAATCCCAGGATATGCTTGTGGTACATCATATGCGGGATGGTAACCGGATCAGGTTCAGGGCCATCTCGGCAAAGAAGCCTTTTGAAAATGCGGTTGAAGAGGCTCCACTCCTGGAGGATGCCTACCTCTGGCTGCTCAGAAACGATAAAGAGAACAGGGGAAATATCTAGCGCTATGTCATCAATCAGATCCAGCATGCAAAATATCATCAGCCTGGCCAGGTACAATATGAAGATCATCTTCGGGGGGAAGTTCGTCTATTTTATCCTGGCTGCTTTTATCTTCTTCCTGGTATTCGGTACCATTATGGCACTTGAGAACAGTGATATGAACATCGATGAGGTTTACGGACTGCTGGCTTTCCCTGCCATCCTGCTGGTATTTTTCCCTTCAGTATTCGGGATCCAGAGTGATGCAGATCAGCGGACACTGGAGATCATATTCGGTATACCCGATTACCGCTACAAGGTATGGCTGGTAAGGTACCTGATGATCCTGCTCCTTGTATTCCTGCTGCTCTTCCCGTTTGCAGGGCTGGCTTACTATGCCCTTCTCAGTTTCCCGGTCATGAGAATGATCCTGCAGTTAATGGTACTCGTTCTTTTTGTCTCCTCACTGGGATTCTGCATATCCACCCTGGTTAGGAACGGCAATGCAACAGCTGTGATCATGGTGATCCTGGGACTGGCATTGCTGATCCTTGCCGATCAGCTGGATGAATCCAAATGGAACATCTTCCTTAATCCCTTCGATATGCCCGGCGACATCAATGAAATTGTATGGAGGGAGATCATACGCCAGAACCGGATCATTATGGGAATTGGCAGTGTGGTGTTTTTATTGCTGGGACTGCTGAACCTGCAGAAGCGTGAAAAATTCCTGCGTTAATTTTTTCCTTATCCAATGGACACAAACAGGCTGAAATCGATCGATATCCTCAGGGCGATCACCATGTTACTAATGATCTTTGTGAACGACCTCTGGACGATCACAGATATTCCAGGTTGGCTTGAACATAAATCAGCGCATGAGGATGGAATGGGACTGGCCGATGTGGTTTTTCCCGCATTCCTTTTTATTGTGGGGCTCTCCATCCCGCTGGCCATCAGGGCACGATTCAAAAAAGGTGATTCTAAGCTACTGGTTTTCAGGCATATTATTGAACGATCCCTGGCCCTTCTGATCATGGGGGTTTTGATGGTCAACCTGGAGAATATCGATGCGGAACATCTCCTTATCAGCACCTTTCTCTGGCAGATCCTGATGGCACTGGCTTTCTTCCTCATCTGGAACGTTTACGGAGAGCGTGTGGCCGGGCGCTTCTCACCCTGGATACTGAAGGGGCTTGGCTGGGCTATCCTGATCTTCCTCTGCATCACCTATAAGGGGGACGGGGGAGGGCAGTGGATGCGGTTCCACTGGTGGGGCATCCTGGGACTCATTGGCTGGGGCTACCTGGTTGCGGCCCTGACCTACCTGTTGCTGGGCAACCGGCCTGGCTGGATCACCCTGGTGCTTGTCGTGTTTATATTTCTGAATATCAATGAATTCGCAACGCCATTTAACTTTACGCTTAAACTGGTTGTAAGTGCCTCCAATCATGCACTGGTACTGGCAGGTGTACTGGTTACATCTGTAATGATCCATTTGAGGGAAAAGGACCGCATGCAGTTTCTGGGTGCATTTCTTGTCATGTTTGCCTTTATTCTGATCCTGTTTGGATTCCTTACGCGTCCTTTCTGGGGTATCTCCAAGATCATGGCCACACCCTCCTGGACTGCCATCTGTGCTGGCATCACAACACTTGCTTTTTTAATATTGCACCTGCTGGCCGACAGGCTGAACCTCTATCGGTGGGCCTCTGTTATCAAGGCCGCAGGAACCAGTACCCTCACGTGCTACCTGGTCCCTTACTTTGTCTATGCATTCCGGGATATATGGAACATCGAACTTCCAGGGGCACTCACAACTGGCGGGATAGGAATTCTGAAATCGCTCCTCTTTGCCATCATGATCATACAGATCACAGGACTACTGGGAAAAGTTAACATCCGCCTCAAGATCTGACCCCGGCCTTTTTCTGCACATGGACCGGGTACAGATCGGCCTGATAAACGGAGTAGGATAGGGGGTATCGAAAAAATCGCTATTTTAGAGCAGCCCAAACCGATCTGATCCATGCGTTTCTCCATACAGCCAGAACAACGTCCGGAACAACAGCTTCAGACTGTTACAATCGATGAGGTCCTGATCGCATGCGAGCACGATATAGATAAAAAACCGCCCCTTGAGCACTATTTTTCCCCAGCAAAAAAAGTGGCATTTATAAAGGATTTCCTGCATTATTTAAATTCTGGCCTGCTGGAAGCCAGGCATGGAAGCATGGACAGGGACCAGTATCTTACTTTCATTCTTTCATTCCAGTTTACAGCTCCCCTTCTGGAGATCCCCGCCGAAAAGGAGCTGGTCCTCTTTTACCGTCTTCTCCAGAAAACATACAAAATGGAGGAGATAGATCTGAACCTGCATTTCAGTATGGAGCAATATGAAGGGGAGATGGCAGGGGAGAAAGAGGCTCTGGAGGCTTTCCGGAATGAACTGGACGAGTTCTACGGGGATTCGCGGGAGGTGAAGGAGAGCGTGCAGAAAAGGGTTAGAACAGACGCAATCAACTCCATTCTGGCATGGCAGAGGGAACAGAACCTCCCTGTTCTGGCTGAAGCATTTGGCAGAAGTATCGTGATCCCCTCATTTTTTTTATGCAGGGAAAACAGACTGGTTCAGTTTTACAGAAAGACCACCGGGGGAATTACCTACCGGGTGGCAGTACCTGATACTATTTTATAAAATATATAGCTATGAAATCAATTTCCAGAAGAAAATTTGTTCAGACAACGGCTGCAGCTGCGGCCACGGTAGCTTTATCTCCGGTTACGGGATGTGCATCCCCGTCACCTTACGACTCTAAAGGTCTGCCTACTGTCAAACTGGGCAGGACCGGTGCCATTGTTCCGCGTATGGGTTTTGGATGTGGCAGCAGGTGGATGTCCGTTGCAGACAACGATGAAGCATGCGGGATCCTGGAAAGTGCATTTAATCAGGGCCTTTACTACTGGGATACAGCCGCTGATTATGGAAATGAAAATATTTCCAGCGAGGAGCGCATCGGCATCATTCTGAATGAACGGAGGCAGCATGTGTTCCAGACCACGAAAACCAGTGAGCGGGATGCAGATCAGGCTAAAAGAAACGTGGAGCGAAGCCTGGAACGGCTCCGGACCGACTATATAGACCTGTTGTATGTGCATGCCGTGGCATCGGTAGAGGATGCCGAGCAACTGGGAGAAAAGGGGAAAGTATATGAAGTGCTGGAGCAATATCGCAGCGAGGGGGTCATCCGCAATATCGGGTTCTCGGGACATGCGTCAGCCGCCGGGATGAAAAGGGCTGTGGAACTTTACGATTTCGATGTGATGATGATGGCACTGAACCACCAGGTGCCCGACGGAAGCCAGGATTTTGAAGGTCTGCCGGCCCCGCTGGCCATGAAAAAGGGGATGGGGGTGGTGGCCATGAAGGTGATCCGGCCACGGGAAACAGTCCAGGGTCTGGATGCAGCTGACCTGGTCAGGTATGCCCTTTCACTGAATGATTTCCACCTGGCCAACGTCGGGATGGACAGTATGGAGGCAGTCCGGTCCAACCTGGAGATCCTCAGGAACTTCAGCCCGCTGGATGAAGAGAAAATGCATGAACTGAGACTGGCACTTCAGCCTTTCTTCAGGGGCGAAAAGGTGGCATGGATGCAACCCGGTTACAGGGACGGCTGGAATTCGGGGATCCACCTGGCATGAAGAAACATATAGAGATTTTGCCCCTGAATACCGGGAGGTTGCCTGCTTACTCGCTGTAGAACCTGGCTGCATGGGCTTTGGCCAACCTGATCATTTCCGCTGCCACTTCCGGATGTTCTGAGATCACGTTGGTGGTCTCAAAAGGATCGGTTACCATATCAAAGAGTGCCGTATCAATATGGGCCGTACCATACTTTCCGGGCATTCCATCGGCCCCTGCCGTTTCAAGAATACGGTAATTGTGGGGCAGGTGCAGTTTCCACTTCCCGTCCCCGGTCAGGATCCCTTCAAAATTACTGTTGTTGGAAAATGCATAATAATCATGTGGGTTCACTGCTCCCGGTTTCCCGGTTATCAAACTCCAGACATTCTCCCCGTCTATCTCATTCTCAGGCAACGGAACACCGGCCAGAATGCAAAGGGTGGGGAGGAGGTCCACCGAACCGAAAGCCCTTTGAGATACAGCTCCCGCATCAATTTTACCTGGAAACTTAATGATGCAGGCTGACCGGACACCACCGTCGAAAGAGGTGCCTTTGGCCTCCCTGAAAGGAGTGAACCCCGCATGATTCCCATAAGAGATCCAGGGTCCGTTATCCGAGGTCAGGATGACGATGGTGTTCTTGTCCAGGCCGCGCTCCTTCAGGGCCCTGTTGATCTCTCCAACGCTCCAGTCGATCTCCAGGATCACATCCCCGTAGAGACCCTTGCCCGATTTGCTTTCAAATGCATCGCTGCAATGGAGTGGTACGTGGGGCATGTTGTGGGGAACATAAAGCAGGAATGGGCTATCCTGGTGGCGGTCGATGAAATCAACTGCATGTTCTGTGTACCAGCGGGTCAGGTTATTCTGGTCCGCATGATCCACCTCCTCAATGGTCACCTTGCCATTCTCCCAGTAATGGAGCGGCCACTGTCCCCAGTATTCAGGCGACTCCGGGTGGTATTTCCACATATCGTTGGAGTACATCAGTCCGCATGTCTCGTCATACCCCCTGGAATAGGACCTGGTTTCAGGCTGGTCACCGCAGTGCCATTTGCCGAAAGCCGCCGTTGCATACCCTGCGCTTTTAAAAACTTCGCCCATGGTTGCAAAAGTGGTATCCAATCCCCATGCATTGGGACCATGGGCACCGAAAACCTTTGTACGTCCTGGATAGCAGCCGCTTATCAGGGCCGAACGGGAAGCTGAACATATGGCCTGCGGGACATAGAAATTATGAAATGCAGTGCCCTCGGCAGCCAGCTGGCTGACATTCGGTGTCTCAAGGTGCACCTCACCGAATGGCTCAAAATCGGCCCATCCCGAATCATCCAGGAAAATGATAACGATATTGGGTTTGGCATGAGTTCTTTCGGAACAGCTTGATAATGTGAACTGTACAGCTACCAAAAGGAGAAGGATAGTGATTCTGGTTCTCATTTTATAGAATTATTAAGTCATATATATGTTTACCTGTTACCTGAAATCGAATGTAAGTTCTATCCGGAGGGCACCATCCTTCACCCTCCGCTTCGTGTAATAGTAGTTACCAGACTGTGGTCCAAGCTCTTGTGCTTCTTTGAATTTGGTACCGATCGCAGGTATCCCCAGCATGAAGGAGAGGTCCCCGGCAGGATGAGTGACCACGGTCAGGGCCGGATCCGGAGCTTCCTCAGGTGTGAACAATCTAAGAAAAAGATCCTCTGTATGGCTGTAGACCGTGAAATGGCGGTCCTGCGGATCGTTGATCCTGGCCCAGTAGAGATTTGAATAGTATCCCTTGAATTCAGGGTAATCAAATCCGGAATAGCCCGTAATGATGTTGTTGTAGTTCTTTTTCCACACGTTGAACCCCACACCGGCCATCCGGTTCTTCCAAACCCTGTATGGCCCGTTCCCCAGGTAAGTGACCGATTGGACTTCGTTCTCAGAATAGTCGAATGATGCACCTGTGAAAGGTATTGCACTGCCCTCCGGCTGATAGTTCAGTTTCATCTCCACCACTCCGCCGGGATGCATCACCCATTCAAGGAGTCCATCGGGTCCAAAGTCGGCGATCACATGGTGTTCATTGTTCACGGCGAAATGCCGGAAACTCCTCAGCTGCGGCATATCCGACCTGAAGACAGGCCCGTCGGAGAGGGGGATCAGCCAATCACCCGACCATACCCTCCTCAGTGCTCCATCTGCTTTAGAGAGCTCCAGGGTTACCGGGCCTGACTGAAGCGTAAAGGTTTCTCCCGTCTCAGAGACAGCAATCTCCCCGCTCTCACCGGCAGGCAATATCTCAGTGGCTTTTTGGGCAGGGGATTTAACGGGCCAGCTCCAGCGGTTGATCAGCCGGTCATAGGGATCGAAGGCTTCCACATAGAGTGCATCAGCCTGCTGCCACCCTTCAACCTGGGGTACCTTCAGCTCTCCATTCTGTCCGGGTTCAAGCGGATCCACCACGGGAATACCCGAACCCAGGAGCTCTCCCGATTGAAAATCAGCCTGATCGGTGATCCCATCCTGCTGTGCTCTCCGGAACCTGATCCAGCTGTATCGGAAACTGCAGCGGTCAAGGGAGGTATAGTGGTAACGGTTTTGAATGTTGAAGATTCCATTGAATCCGGGGGTGATATACCGCTTTTCAAAATGAACGGGTGACCAGATCTCCCGGATGGTATAGAAGCTGCCCTCCTTTTCGTGGTAGGGACCGAGAATGCCATCCGGCGCATGATTCCCATCCGAATCCAGCATACCGGTATCGGTCCGTCTGACCGATTCATCTGCAAATACCCAGAGAAATCCTCCTGCGCTGAGGGGATGTTCCCATATACGCAGCCAGAAATCCTCCAACCCTGCTCCGAGTCCACCGTCATAGAGCCCGTGGATCATTTCCGTGGGAAAAAATAGCTGCCTGGGAGCAAAATTGTCCATGGCCAGGTAGTCATAATCCACATAATGGGCCGTGTTGGTAAGCCCATGATACCCCCACGGATGGTTCACTTCACGTTGCTGGATATCCAGTTCCCTGAAATCTTTATCCAGGGCAATGTTCCATCCTCCCTCATTGCCATTGTCCCACATCACCACACTGGGATGGTTCACATCCCTGGCGATCATCTCGCCCAGCAGCCTGCGGCCCACCACCGAGTCATAGGGAGGTCGCTGCCAGCCCGCCAGCTCATCCAGCACAAAGAGTCCCAGCGAATCACAAACATCCAGGAAATGAACATCGGGAGGGTAGTGGGACATCCGTACTGCATTCATGTTCATATCCTTGATCAGGTTGACCGCCTCTATACTGAAGGCCTTGCAGGAGGTCCTGCCGTAGTCGGGATGGAACGTATGCCTGCAAACACCTTTGAATTTGATGCGTTGCCCGTTTACATAGATCCCGTCTGCTTCCCTCACCTCCACGGTCCGAAAGCCGATCCGCTGGGCAATGCTGTGAACCACGGTTCCATTCTGATCCAGCAGGCTCAGTTGTGCGGTGTACAGATATGGAAATTCCGGGTTCCATTGCCGGGGTGAATCAACCATTCCGGTGACACTTACCTTTTTCGCGCCCGGTTCAACAGCCGATTCAAAACTGACCACACTGTGCGCCTCCTGGTCCAGGATATCCACCACCACCTTCCCTGGAATAGTATTTCCTTCCAGGTAGAGATCAGATCTGAAAGATCCGTCACCCCGTGCGTCTATGGCTGCTCTTTGAATATGAGCTATGGGTTTGATCTCCAACCGTACCGGTCTGAAGATCCCTCCAAAGACCCAGTAGTCAGCATTCCGTTCTGCCTGGTTAACGGATTCATTGGCGGAAAATTTCTTCACAAAAACCTCCAGTTTGTTCTCCTTGCCATACCGGACCAGGTCGCTGATATCGTAACTGAACCGGTAAAAGGCCCCCTGATGCACCTCTCCGGCCTGTTTCCCGTTCACCAGTACACGCGCATCGGTCATCACCCCGTCAAATACCAGCTCCAGGAATGATCCTTTCCAGGCCTTTTCAACCTCGAAGTTAGTCCTGTAGTGGCCCTCTTCCTTCAGACGCTGGTCAAAGGGTACATGACCGTAATTGTATTGCCCGAATCCCTGTTGCTCCCAACATGAGGGCACCTGGATGGTGGTCCACTTCCTGCTGTTCATCCCGGCAGTACAATAAAAATCCCACGCTACGGTCCGGTCGAACCCCGTTCCCGAAAGGTAGACCACCTTTGTCTCCTGCGCCTGCAGGGAACACAGTGAGAGAAGTATCAATGATATGATAAGAAATGTATGTCGCATGGTCCTGCTGGTTTCAGTTCATCTGGTTTTAAAAGTTAATGTTATACATCAACAGCAATAACAGGTAAATGTAAAATACTCTCTTCATATGATTTCAGATTCATACAGATTTTCTTAATTTCAGCTCCATTCTTATCCAACCCGTCATGTATATCAAAAAGCTCCTTTCGGCCTGCTGCACGCTGCTTGTTCTGACCCTCTTTACAACCTCCTGTGAAAATAGGGAAAAATCAGCCTCGGGCAATCAATTTTCTGCAGATGTGATCATTTACGGGGGAAATTCTTCGGCGGTGATTGCCGCCGTACAGGTGGCAAAAATGGGAAAGCAGGTGATCCTTGTCTCCCCCGACAGACATCTGGGAGGGCTCACCGCTTCGGGACTGGGGTGGACCGATACAGGAAATAAGGCTGTGATCGGGGGACTTGCAAGGGACTTTTACCACCGGCTCTGGCTCCATTACCAGGAGGACGAAGCCTGGAGGTGGCAGAATAGGAGTGACTATGGAAATGCCGGCCAGGGCAATGTCGCCATCGACGGTGAGTTCCGGACCATGTGGATATTTGAGCCCCACGCCGCTGAAGAGGTATTCGAACAGCTTGTTCAGGAGTACAAAATCCCTGTCCACCGGGAAGAGTTCCTCGACAGGGAGGAGGGTGTTTCCATGCGTCAGGGCGCCATCCGATCCATCCGTACGCTGGACGGAAACAGCTATTCAGGCGAAGTATTCATTGATGCCACCTATGAGGGGGACCTGATGGCGGCCTCCGGGGTCAGCTACACGGTGGGGCGGGAGTCCAATGAGCAGTATGGTGAGCAGTGGAACGGGATACAGACAGGGGTTCTGCACCACGATCACTATTTTGAAAGTGATATCAGCCCTTATGTGATACCGGGGGATCCCTCCAGCGGCCTACTCCCAAGGATATCCGCGGCAGATCCTGGTCAGTATGGTACCGGCGACCGTCGTGTACAGGCTTACTGTTTCAGGATGTGCCTCACTGATCTCCCCGATAACCGGGTGGACATCAGCCGTCCTCCGGATTATGATTCCACCCAGTACGAACTGCTCGGGAGAGTCTTTGCCTCGGGATGGAGAGGGGTGTACAGTAAGTTCGATCCCATACCCAACCACAAAACCGATGTGAACAATCATGGCCCCTTCAGCACCGACAATATTGGAATGAACTATGATTATCCGGATGGCTCCTACGAGAGAAGGAGGGAGATCATCGCCGAACACACCAGCTACCAGAAGGGACTTCTCTGGTTCCTTGTGAGCGATCCTGCCGTGCCCGAGGATATCAGGGAGCAGATGGGGCACTGGGGATATGCAGGGGATGAATTCACAGATAACGGGAACTGGCCGCACCAGATATATGTGCGTGAAGCCAGACGCATGGTTTCCGATTTTGTAATGACAGAGAACGAAGTGCTGGGCAGATCACCCGTTGAACAGTCGGTGGGAATGGGCTCCTATACCATGGATTCCCATAACGTACAGCGCTATATCAAACCCGACGGCTTTGTCCAGAATGAGGGAGATATTGGGGTACATCCGGAAAATCCATACCAGATCGACCTGCGATCGCTGATGCCTTCCAGCGGCGAATGCTCCAACCTGCTGGTGCCGGTCTCCCTTTCATGTTCCCATATTGCCTACGGTTCCATCCGCATGGAACCGGTTTTCATGATCCTGGGGCAGAGCGCGGCCACCCTGGCGGTGATGGCTGTTGAAAAAAATACCGGAGTCTATAAAGTACCTTATGATGATTTAAAGCAACAGCTTCTGGAAGATGGACAGGTGCTGGAAGAATAACTATTGAAACACCCATGAAAAGGTCTGAGATCAACCGGCGAATCGGGGAAGCCATTCAGTTCTTCGAATCCATGAACTTTAAACTGCCCCCATGGGCCTTTTGGTCACCCGGAAAGTGGCAGGAACATGGAGGGGATCATAAAGAGATCATTGAAAATCAGCTGGGCTGGGACCTGACCGATTTTGGATCGGGGGATTTTAAAGCCTGCGGCCTCCTGCTCTTTACACTTCGGAACGGTAAGCCGGATATGGAGCAAAAACCTTATGCCGAGAAGATCATGATCGTCGATGAGAACCAGGTCACGCCCATGCATTTTCACTGGTCAAAAATGGAGGATATCATCAACAGGGGAGGTGGGAACCTGATGATCCAGCTCTACAACTCCAATGAAAAGGAGCAACTTGACAGTCATGAAGTCCGGGTAAGCCTTGATGGAATTAAACATCGTTTCCAACCGGGAGTGGTGGTCAGATTACAGCCAGGACAGAGCATTACCCTCTTTCAGCGCCTTTACCATACTTTCCACGGTGAATCCGGATCAGGCAAAGTGCTGGTGGGAGAGGTGAGTTCTGTAAACGATGACCATACGGATAACCATTTTTTAATTGAAGCAGGCAGGTTTCCTGAAATTGATGAGGATGAACCGATCGAATACCTGCTGGTTGGTGACTATGTTCAAATATAAAATGTACTTCTAAATAATTGCATTATGCTATATCATGGTAATTGGTTCCGTTACATGCTCATTCCGGCACTCATGCTGCTGCTGTGCAGCTGTCATAAGGAGATTTTCGTGGAGTGCGAAAGCTTTGAGAACAGGGGAGGATGGGTGATCGATCCCCAGTTCGTGGAACAGATGGGATCGCCATATCTGATGGCGCATGGCATGGGCGAACCGGTGGAAAATGCATCCACCGCCATTCAGATACCCAGAAGCGGGAACTACCATGTCTGGGCCAGGACCACCGACTGGGCGCCAGGAAACTGGGAGGCTCCCGGACAGTTTGATATCCTTATTGGTGAAGAGAAGTTGCCCAAGACCATGGGACAATACCAGGGTTGGGGATGGAACTATGCGGGAAAAGTGAAACTGAAGGCAGGTCCTACGGTGCTGGAACTGGAGGATCTGACCGGTTTCAACGGGCGCTGTGATGCCATCTATATAAGTAACCGCTACAGGACACCCACCAATCAGCAGGATTACCTGATGGATATGAGGAACCGAATTACAGGTTATGAAGGCCAGCCCGGGGAGACACAGACCTTTGACCTGGTAGTGGTAGGAGGGGGTATCGCGGGATGCGCCGCCTCCATTGCAGCCGCCGAACAGGGATTAAAGGTCGCACTGATCCACGACAGGCCCGTGCTGGGAGGCAATGCCAGCAGTGAGATCAGGGTCCATACACTCGGTATTTATGGTCATTTTGAACGTATCCTCAAAATGCTGGACACGGAACACTACGAAAATGGTTCCCCGGAAGCGATAGCAGACGAAAGAAAACGTCAGGAAAATATGGAAAGCTATTCCAATATCACTCTCTTTTTGAACTACAGGGCTTTCCAGGCCAATACCAGTGATGGGGTCATCTCCTCGGTGGATGCCAGGCATACATCAACAGGGGAAGCGATCAGGTTCGAGGCTCCGTACTTTGTGGACTGTACCGGGGACGGATGGATAGGATACTGGGCAGGAGCCGAATACCGGTACGGACGCGAACCGGACACACTCTACAACGAGTCCTGGGAGAAATATGGCGAGCTCTGGAGCCCGGAAAAGGAGGACCGGCAGGTAATGGGATCATCCGTGCTGTGGAGGACCTTTGAATCAGACAGCGTATATGAATTTCCGGAAGTACCCTGGGCCATGGATGTTGCCGGTGAGTATGCGGCCAAAGAGGGAACCTGGAACTGGGAACTGATCACCGACCGGTGGAATCAGGTGGACCAGGCAGAACAGATCAGGGATCACATGCTGAAGGCTATTTACGGCTCATTTTACAACGAAAAGAAGAAAGTTGGTATGGAACACCTGAAACTGGAATGGGTCTCTTATTTGCTCGGAAAAAGGGAGTCACGCCGATTGATGGGCGATTATATCTACACCTTCAATGATATGCGGGAATCCAGGAGTTTTCCAGATGCGGTTGTGGAGGAGGTACGGGAAGTGGATCTGCACTATCCCCAGAACAAGCTGGATGAGAGCAAGCCCGATTTCCTGGCCGAGGCCATGTATTACCCGGCTGACCGTTACCAGATCCCCTACAGGTCACTCTACTCAAAGAATATTGACAACCTCTTAATGGCTGGCAGGTGTTTCAGTTGCAGCCATGTGGGACTTGGTGGTCCCAGGGTGATGAGGACCACCGGCCAGATGGGAGCAGCTGTTGGTTATGCTGCCTCTCTATGCGTGGAGCACCAGTGTACCCCACGTCAAATTTATGAGGAGCATCTGTCCGAGTACATCGATCTCATCCAGGGTTCAAACCAGAAATAATCTTTTTAAATTATATGAATTCTTTATAAAGTGGATTGGAAGCCGGAAAAAACGGATAGAAGATAATCTTATAAATCATTGTATATCAGATGAACCAATGATGTAACTTCAACAGATCAAAGAAGATAAATCCCTGCAACACAAACCTGACCAGGCGCGCCAGTGCAAACAGCAGAAAATTCCGGAAAGGGTAGTGGAACAGGGTAACGGCAATCACAACCAGTGAAAAAGGGGTAAAGGGGAAGATGGCAGCGAGGATAATGAATGCGCCTCCCCACTTCCTCACAAAATCCATATAACCCTTTAAACGCTTTTCACTGAAAGCCCTGATGCGGGGCCTTCGTGATATCCACAACCCGATCCCGTAGGAGATCACTCCGCCAGCATAGGAGAGTATTCCCAGCAGGGCAAGCCATATAACCGGACTTTCAAACTTCTGGGTCCATATCACAAACAGGTCCACCGGGATCATCCCTGTAAATGATTCGGAAAGAAAGAATAGAAGGACAACCAGTTTGTCGGAAAGGTGGCCAATGATCCCGCCAAATAAGACTTTGAAATCAACAAGATATTTACTGATCAGATAAAAGATCAGGATAACAAACAGGTAGGTAAAGAAGATCAGGAGAACATTGCGGCCCACGTACCTGAAAAAGCCCTTGCTTTTCAGTTTCTTCAGGGATTCCTTCCATTGAACCAAACGTACTTTGGTACTGGATTCCAACTGATCACCTATCATTCTTCCCGGGATTTGTTCCATAAATTAAGGAAAATGCTGCACAAATCAAAAGAATTGAAATTCAGCTGGTTTATCAGTAAAATAGCCTGTCCCAGACAATCTCAGGGAGAGATGTCATAGGCTATCAATGACTCTCCGTGCCTCTGGTAAAGCACACCTTTGTGTATGACGGGGTGGGAGAAGTGATTCATGGTGCCCTTTTTGATCTTAAAGGAGCTGACCTCCTCAAGGTCCCCTTCATCATACCTGATCAATTTCATTTCTCCGCGCTGGTTATAATAGTAGAGCATCCCGTCCGCAGCAATCACCGCCCCCTGGCCTATTTTCAGCGAATCTTTCAATATCCCGGTGGATCCGTCGATGGATTTCAAATACTGGGTGGTGGTTCCACAGGTATAGAGATACCTGCCCAGTTTCACCACTCCTCCCATAAAGCTGTCAAATCCCGGGTTTCGCCAGACTTCGGTAATCTCACTGCCATCCTCCGACAGCTCCAGTCTTACCCCGCAATTACCATCACCGGCCACATAATAGATCGAACCATCGCTGTATATTACCGAGTTTGCATGGGTATCGCCATAACCCGGGCTCCGCTTCTCCGGTGGATAACTTGTCTGTTCCTGTGACCACAGCAGTTCCCCGGATTCTGCATCCAGTCCCAGGATATGATAGGCTGAGAAGGTTACAAATATACTGCGCTCACTGAGGGTGATAATCTGACCCGGGTTGTAGGCGGAATATTCTCCAAAAGCCGGCTTGCTCCAGATAAGCTCGCCGGTGAACCGGTCCAACGCAACGACATTATCTGTTTTTCCGCCCGGGGTCCAGAACACCCTGTCCTTCCATACAACAGCAGCCTCAGAATGCCCGTGCAGGGGATAAACACCCTGGAAATCCTCTGTGAAATCCCTTGACCAGACCAGGCTGCCATCACCTGCATTCACGCAGTAGAGATCCCCCATCCCTGTCCCGACATAAACCAAATTCCCCATGATGGTGGGAGCAGAACGTGATCCGGGGTAACTGGTGACCCACTCTTTACCCAGGTTCGTCTGCCACAGCCTGGTTCCATCCAGGTCATAGCAGTACAGCACTGACATGCTGTCCACTGCCCCCGTGATATAGAAACGATCTTCTGTAAACTGGGGTGATCCAAATCCGGTTCCAAGTCCATCCACAGCCCAGATCTCCCCGGGACCCCCTTCGGGCCAGGTTTTCAGCAAACCGGTATCGGGATAGATCCCCGAGCGGTCTGTTCCACGCCACTCATATAGTTCAGGCTGGGAGGATGAACAGGAGAGAAGCATCAGAAGAAGGGGTATCAAATATTTGTTCATTGTTGTTCTTTAGTTTGTTTTGAAAGGCCCTAAGTTACTATATTGTGCAGATGTTTAGTAAAGAAATATACACAGCACGCAGGAAAAAACTGGCCTCCTCCTTCCGGGGAGGGATCATACTGCTTCCCGGGAATGAGGAATCCCCCATGAATTATGCCGACAACACTTACCATTTCAGGCAGGACAGCACTTTTCTCTATTACTTCGGCATCGACCAGCCATCTCTTGCAGGGATCATTGATACCGACAATGGCGAATCCATACTCTTTGGTGATGATTACTCCATCGATATGATTATCTGGACAGGGGTCGTACCCGGCATGAACGAGCTGGGTGATAAGATCGGTGTTACAAATGTAAAACCATTTGCGTCCCTGCAAAAGGTTGTTTCCAGGGCACTTTCCGGTAACAGAGCAGTCCATTTCCTGAAACCTTACAGGTCCGATATTCTCATCAGGGTGGCTGAATTGATCCAGTCTGACTACCGTTCTGTTCCGGGAAAAGCATCAATGGAGCTGACCAGGGCGGTAATTGCCCAGAGGGAGGTCAAATCTGCGGATGAGATCGCCGAACTTGACAGGGCTGTTGATATCAGTGTGGAGATGCACCTGGCTGGCATGCGCTATGCCCGTCCGGGGATGACAGAAGCGGAGGTTGCTGCCAAAGTTGCCGAAGCGGCACATGCAGCCGGAGTATATCCCTCCTTTCCGATCATCGCAACGATCAACGGACAGACCCTGCATAACCACTATCACGGGAACATCATCAAAAGCGGTGACCTGTTCCTGGTGGATGCAGGAGCGGAGTCTATAAACCATTATGCCGGGGACCTCTCCAGTACGTTTCCTGTAGATCCCGTATTCACACCCATTCAAAAGGAGATCTACCGGGTTAGCCTGGATGCACACATGGCCGCAGTCTCCATGTTAGGACCCGGAATTACATTCAAGGAGGTGCACCTGGCCGCCTGCAGGACCATCTTCGAGGGTCTGAAAGCTTTCGGGCTCACGAAGGGTGATACCGGAGAGGCCGTTGAGTCGGGAGCCCATGCCCTGTTCTTCCCATGTGGCACGGGCCATATGATGGGACTGGATGTGCATGATATGGAGAACCTGGGTGAGGAGTGGGTCGGATATGACGGTGAGCCAAAATCCACTCAGTTCGGATTGAAATCCCTCAGGCTGGGCAAAACGCTCAAACCGGGTTTCGTGCTTACCATCGAACCGGGGATCTATTTCATACCGGAGCTGATAGACCTCTGGAGATCAGAGAATAAACACCTTCAGTTCCTGAATTATAACGAAATTGAAAAATTCAGGAATTTCAGCGGCCTGCGCAATGAAGAGGACTTCCTGATTGCAGCAGACGGGGCGCGCCGGCTGGGCCGGTCTCTGCCTCTTTCCATTGAGGGGGTGGAATCGGTCCGGTCGTAACTGCCGGGACAATTCATCGTTAAAAACCGACAATTCGGTAACTCTTTTTTCTTTTTGATGGGGGATTGAACCAGATTTGTAGTGTCGTATTGTAATACATGCAATCAGCACTATGAAACATCATATACTCTTTTCACTGTTTATCCTGCTCTCCGTCAACCTGCTGGGACAGTCATTTATCAAGGGCACGGTAACGGATGCGCATGGAGAGGCGCTGACCGGGGCCAATATCTATATTGAAGGCACCTATGACGGCACCACCAGCAATCTGGAAGGGATTTTTACTCTGGAGACTTCAGAGACGGGTGAACACATTCTCTGCATCGAATTCATCGGCTATAAGACAATTCGCAGGGAGATCAACATCAACAGCGACAGCCTGAGGCTGGATGCAATCGAACTGAAAGAGGAGATCAATGAACTGAATGCAGTTACCATTACAGCCGGGACCTTTGAAGCCGGTGACAAAAAGAAATCCATTTCACTGAGCGCACTGGATATGGTTACCACAGACGGTTCCTCAGGTGATGTTTATGGCGCAATTCAGGCACTTCCCGGAACCACTACAGTGGGGGAATCAGGGAAACTTTTTGTGAAGGGGGGTGACAGCCGGGAATCCAAAACCTACATCGATGGAACGCTGGTTTACGTGCCTTACAGCTCCTCCTCACCCAACCGGTCGGTCCGGGGACGTTTCAGCCCCTTTATGTTCAGCGGTATGATGTTCAGTACCGGCGGCTACTCGGCTGAGTTCGGACAGGCACTCTCATCGGTACTCTCCCTACAGACCAATGCCATGGAGGTGCAGGACCAGCTCAATATCTCCCTGTTAACAGTGGGAGCAGAGCTGGGTGGAACCAAAACCTGGGACAATGCGTCGGTCACAACCTCTATCGGGTACAATAACCTGACCCCCTATATGAAGCTTGTTCCACAGTATACCATGTTTGAAAAGGAGCCTCAATCCCTGACGGGGGATATCAGTTTCAGGCTAAAAACAGGAAAATCGGGTATGTTCAAGTTCTATGGAACGCTCGATCGCTCCAGCCTTACAACCATAGAGGAAAGCCTGGAGAATCCGGGAAGCACATACACCTACAATCTTGTGAACCACAACCAGTATATCAACGCCTCCTGGATCGGTGAGATACGGAAAGACTGGATCCTCACCACAGCCTTCTCCTTTACCAACAATCTTAACAGAATATCCGTCGATAGTATGAAACTCAATGAAACGCTAATGGGCACGCATGCCAAGATCACCCTTAAACACAGGTTCAGTGACCGCCTGAGGCTGCTGGCCGGTAGCGAGTGGTATTCCAGGACCTATGGAATGGAGTATCCGGTTGCGGAGATGGAGCATGGCAGTTATACCGACAATACCATTACCGGTTTCATGGAAGCTGAAATGTATGCATCCTCCCGGTTCATCACCCGGTTGGGGACCCGTTTTGAGTATTCCGACTATCTGAACCGGTCCAGCATTTCCCCGAGGATCTCCACTGCTTACAAACTGGGCGACAGGAGCCAGCTCTCCATTGCATATGGATGGTTCTTCCAGGACCCTGACAACCCATTCCTGTTGCAAACCAGGGACCTTCAGTTTGAACGGGCCGATCACTATACCCTCAATTTCCTGATGAACGGGGAATCGAGAATGCTGCGTACGGAGCTTTATTATAAACAGTACCGGAACCTGGTGAAATATGGCCTGAATGATGACTATACATATGATTTCATCAACAATGAAGGTAAAGGGTATGCCTATGGGCTGGACCTCTTCTGGAGAGACCGCAAGAGCATTAAAAATGGCGAATACTGGATCTCCTACTCATATATTGAATCCATCCGGGATTACCTGGATTACCCCTATGCTTCCGTTCACAATTACACCAGCAAACACAACCTGACCCTGGTCTATAAACACTGGATCGAACGCCTGAGGTCACAGCTTGGTGTCAATTACAGTATTGCCTCTCCCCGTTACTATAATGATCCCAACAGCGACACGTTCAATGGAGAAAAAAGCCTGCCATACAACTCTTTGAATTTCAACTGGAGTTACCTGCTGAAACAGAATGTGATCATTTATGCCACCGTATCGAACCTGCTGGGAACGAAACAACAATTCGGATATACATATGCTGCGATTCCGGATGAGAACGGGTTCTACCGAAGTGCCCCCATTCTGCCGGAAGCGAAACGATGGTTCCTGGTGGCCTGCTTAATAACCCTCTCCAGAGATAGGGAAATCAATCAACTTGATAAAATCAATCAATATTAGAAATCATGAAAAGAACAACACTTTTATTAGGTACACTGCTTATTGCTGCTGTGGCAATGGGCCAGAATGAGAAGTATTACCAGAAAATGGGGGAGACCCTGGGCCAGTTTGCCAACATCAACTCCGTGGAGGATCTCCAGAACCTCGCTAACCAGTTCCATGTGATTGCCGGCGTGGAGACTGCAGAATGGTTGCCACTTTACTACGAGGCCCATTGTTATGTCCTGATGAGTTTCATGGATCAGCAGGAGAGTTCGGTCAGGGACGGTTACCTGGACAGGGCTGAATCCCTGATTGATCAAATGGCTGAAAAAGCCCCCGGTGAAGCAGAGGTCTATGTGATGAAAGCGTTCTATCATACAGGCCGACTGGTGATCGATCCTCCCGGAAGGGCCATGAATATTAGTCCCCTGATCAGTGCGGCAATTGCTAAAGCATTGAGCATCGAGCCCGATAATCCACGCGCCCGTTTCCTTCTCATCTCCAATGAAATGGGAACTGCCCAGTATTTTGGGTCTGATACCGCACCCATATGCGAAAAAGCCCGCCAGCTGTTGCAGTCATGGGACGATTATCAGTTGAAATCACCCATCTATCCAAACTGGGGGAAGAACGAAGCCGAGGGAATTGTCACCAGTTGTGACCAGTAGTCTCTGTAAAAACTCGTATTTTGCGGATCATGAAGGATAAGAGGGTAAATAAGAGTTATAAGAAGAGGCAAACTATGGTGATGTTCATTGCCATGCTGGTCCTGGCCCTTTTTGTTACTATCCTGTTTTTTAAAGATCTCGAGAAGAGTTTCAAAGGTTACTTTATCGCTTATGGATGGGCTTTGTTGATTTGTTTAACCCAGTGGCTGGGGAACAGCTACTTCAATGAACTGCTGGACAGGAAGTACAGCTGGCGCGACCAGCAGGTTAAAAGAACAATCTATGGAAGCCTGGCCATTATAGGATATTCCGTATTAGCATACATGGTTGTACAATTCATAATGGTCTACCTGGTAAATGGATCATTGCCTGACAACCTGCTCCTGTGGACACTCAGATCCAGTTATATTGCCGTGTTGGTCTCATTTGGGATCTCACTGATCTTTGCATCTGTGGGCTTTTTTAGAAACTGGAAAGAGTCCCTGCTGGAAACCGAACGCTTCAAGGCAGAGATGTTGATGTACAAGTATGAATCGCTCCAGAACCAGATCAATCCTCATTTCCTGTTTAACAGCTTCAATGTACTGAGCGACCTGGTCTACGAAGATCAGAAAAAGGCAGTGGATTTCATTAAGCAGCTAAGCCAGCTCTTCAGGTATGTGCTGGACAGCCGGGACAGGGAGCTCGTGCCCATCAAAGAGGAACTGGAGTTCCTGGAAACATACGGCTTTCTGTTACATACACGGTTTGAAAAGAAACTGATCATCCGGCAGGAGTTTGAACCCTTGGAGGGCGAGATGATCGTTCCCATGACCCTTCAGCTCCTAATTGAGAACTGTGTAAAACACAATGAGATATCTGCTTCAAAACCTCTTACCGTACAGATCCTGCGAACCGGAGACTACCTGAAGGTGGAGAACAACCTGCAGTCGATATCTGCAGGTCTGAATTCAAAAAAGACCGGATTATCCAATATCATGCAGCAATTCAGATACTTTACCGCCAAAGAGATTGTTATTACGGAGACCGATAAGACATTCTCCGTGGAGGTTCCTATCATTCAACTGGATATGCAATGAAGGTGATCATTCTGGAAGATGAGAACAGGGCCGTGAATCACCTGAAAAGACTGATTGGCAGGGTGGCACCGGAAATGGAGGTAACCGGGGTATTTGAGACAGTGAGGGAAGCGGTTGAGTACCTTGAACAGGAACCACACCCTGAACTGATCTTCTCGGATGTACAGCTGGCCGATGGAACCAGCTTTGATATCTTTTCAAAGGTCAATGTTCAATGTCCCATCATATTCACTACTGCCTACGATACCTATGCTATTGACGCGTTCAACACCAATGGATTGGATTATCTGCTGAAGCCCATTGAAGAGGAACGGCTCCGTAAGGCAGTTGAGAAGGCGAGGAAATTAACTTCAAACATTGCACTTGAAAACCTGCTAAGGCAACATACCGGTCCCGGATCCCGTCATACCAGGTCAAGGTTCATGGTCAGGGTCGGGGAGAGGATCAGAACCATCATGGTGGAAGATATTCTTGCATTTTACAGTTTTGAAAAAACAACCTATCTGCACACCAGCACCCACAGGAACTACATTATCGATTACTCCCTGGATGAGCTGGAGAGCATGCTGGACCATGACAGGTTCTTCAAGATCAACCGGAAGTACATTGTATCCATTGATGCGTGTTCCCAGATCATTGCATGGTCCAACAACCGCCTGAAAATCGATATTGAAGGTATTGACGATCAGAAGATTGTTGTCGCCCGTGAACGGGTCCGTGATTTTAAGGAGTGGCTGGATAACTAGGCAACGAAAGTATAGGCTTTGCCCACTTTACCGGCACGGCCGGTGCGTCCTATACGGTGGATATAGCTGTCATGGGTCTGTGGAACCTGGTAGTTGATTACATGAGATATATCGGATACATCCAGCCCCCTTGAGGCTACGTCGGTGGCTACCAGGACCTGGATCCTGCCCTGTTTAAATGCTTTCAGAGCATTCTGCCGGGCATTCTGGCTCTTATTCCCATGGATCTGATCCGCCTTGATGCCTGCATTGTTTAACTTCATGCAGAGTCGGCTCACCCGGTGCTTGGTCTCCTCAAACAGCAAGACCTTTCTGAATTCACTCTGTGCCAGCATCTCCTGCAACACCCTGAATTTATCTTCTCCCGGCTTGATCCTGATCACCTCCTGTTCTATACCATCTGCAGAACTATTTCCCGCGGTCACTTTTACAATCACAGGATTCTTTAAAATGGTGTTAATCATCGGTTGTTGTGTGCTGTCAAGCGTTGCTGAGAAGAGCATGGTATGTTTGCGCCCGCTCATACCTGCCAGGATCCGGTTCACATCACGAATGAATCCCATGTCCAGCATGCGATCAAACTCATCCAGCACCAGGGTTTTGAATTTACCCAGATCAATAGCACGTCGGTCTGTCAGATCGAGCAGCCTGCCCGGTGTGGCAATCACCACATGGGTATCCCGGCGCAGGTTTTGCAGGTCCCTGTTGATGCTGGTGCCGCCAATAAAAGAGGCACTGTAGAGCCCCAATTCTCTGGCCATGCTCTTGAACTCCTCTTCCACCTGCAGTGCCAACTCACGGGTGGGAACCACTATCAGGGCATAGGAATTTACCCTTTTATAAAGCAGGTTCTCGATGATGGGGATCAGGAAGGCCCCGGTTTTCCCGGTTCCTGTTTGTGCAATTCCCAATAGGTCCCTTCCCTCCATTAGTGTCTCCAGTGTTCTGTCCTGAATTTCAGTAGGTCTGTCGTACCCCTTTATAGTAAGGGAGTGCTTCAGTCTGGTATCGATTGGCAGCTCACTGATCAGCCGGTCAGAGCGATATAATCTTTCCACCATTGCATGATCTGCTTCCTTCACCAGGAGAGAAGGATCAAGCATCGAGGCTTTCCTGGCCCGGGTTGAATAAGAGGGTTTACTTTGTCTGTTGTTTAATGTTGTATAACTCATATAATAATTTTTGAACAACCCTGTTTCAAGGTTGCTATATTGTTCCGCCTTAGCTGAATCGTAAAAAAAAGAGAGGGGTCCCTGAATACGGGAAAACTGCCTAATTGAAAAGTCGGCTAAGAAATTCCGACAAAGGTAATCAAATATTCCACATTCCACCCGGGGAGGCGTTTCCGGCAACATTAAAAGGAAAGATTTGAACTTTGTCGGGAATATTGAGACCTTTGCGACAAATACCGATTGAATGAAGTTTGAAGCGTATCCCATTGCAGACGGTATCAAAACCAGCATATCCAAACTGGGTTTTAAGCGGCCCACCGATATCCAGTTTAAATCCATCCCCCCCATCCTGAGGGGTGAGGATGTGCTGGCCATCGCCCAGACCGGGACCGGCAAGACAGCAGCCTATGCCATCCCCGTTCTGCATATACTGCAGGAACATAAGATCAAGGGGCGTCCCGATGGGGTAAAGTGCCTGGTGATGGTGCCTACACATGAACTGGCCCTTCAGACCGAAAATGTATTCCGGGTACTGGGAAAGCATACCAGGGTCACATCATTTGCCATCCACGGGGGAGTTGAGCAGGATCCCCAGATCAAACAACTGGACAGGGGCGTGGATGTGTTGATCGCCACTCCTGGAAGGATGTTCGACCTGGTAAGCCAGGGTGCACTTCAGCTGCAGCGGGTGGAGATCCTGGTCCTGGACGAAGCTGATCATATGCTGGACCTGGGATTTATCAAGGACATCCGGGACCTCATGCGTCACCTTCCCAGGAAACGTCAGACGCTTTTCTTCTCGGCAACCATTGATGAAAAGATAAAAAAAATAGCCTATTCACTGGTGACCGACGCCATCCGTATCCAGATCTCGCCCACGGACCCTGTAGCAAAGAACATTGAACATGCGGTGGCATTCATTGAAATGGATCATAAAAGGTTTTTCCTTGAGAATGTGATCAACAACCATCCAGATCAGAAGATCCTGGTATTTGTCCGGACAAAGATACGGGCTGAAAGGGTGAAAAAGTCTCTGGGTAGGGTTCATATCCAGGCCGAGAGCATCCACAGCGACAAGGAACAGGAGCAGCGGAACCGCACCATGCAGCAATTCCGGAACGGGGAGGTAAAGGTGCTGATCGCCACAGATGTGAGTGCCAGGGGGATCGATATCCCGGATGTGGAGGTTGTGGTGAACTACGACCTTCCCGGATCTCCTGAACAGTATGTACACAGGGTAGGGCGGACCGGCCGGGGATCGCACAGGGGCCAGGCTATCTCCTTTTGCAGCAAGGAGGAGAGAGAGATACTCTCGACCATTGAAGAGCAGCTGGGTAAGCCCATATACAGGATCGAGATCTCAAAGGGCTTTTACCAGGATACCATTGAATCCTCAAAAGATCAGGAGGAGACCGACTGGCAGTCGCTGATGGATCAGGAGGAGGCTTTCCGGAAGAGCCGAAAGAAAAAGAAAAAAAAATCGTATGGCAGATAAGTTGTTTGACCTGGAAGGCAGAGTGGCATTGATCACCGGATCTTCCGGTGGACTGGGAAAGGTGCTGGCAGAGGGACTGGCCCGGAGCGGGGTGACTGTTATTATCAATGGCAGGCAGGGGAAAAAAGTGGAAACTGTCGTTGATTCCCTGAAGGGTATGGGTTATAACGCCGTTCCCTCCCTGTTTGACGTGACCCGTCCGGCCGAAATTCAGAAAGCCGCAGAAGAGGTCAATGCCCGGTGCGGTCCACCGGATATCGTCATCAACAATGCCGGAATAAATCTCAGGCGCCCGCTTGAAGAGTTCCCCGAAGAGGATTGGGATACCATACTCAATACCAACCTTAAATCCGCCTACCTGGTATCCAGAGCCTTTGTGAAGCCGATGATTAGGAAAAAAGAGGGGAAAATCATCAATATCTGTTCACTTCAAAGCGAACTGGGGCGGAAAACCATCGCTCCCTACGCCGCATCAAAAGGAGGCCTGAAGATGCTCACAAGGGCGATGGCCGCCGAATGGGCAGAATATAACATCCAGGTAAACGGGATAGGCCCCGGATATTTCAGGACCGAACTGACCAGGCCGCTATTTGAGGACGTTACCTTCGACCGGTGGCTGATCGACCGGACCCCCGCAGGCAGGTGGGGTGAACCTGAAGAACTGGTCGGAACCGTCTTGTTCCTGGCTTCGAATGCTTCTTCATATATCAACGGACAGGTCATATATGTTGACGGTGGAATTACTGCAGTCATATAAAACAGTGACAATGATTAAACTACTTGTTATAACCCTCTCCGTATTTATTCTGAATATCCCGTTTGGATACTGGAGGGGCCATGTCAGAAAGTTTTCGACCCAGTGGTTCCTGGCCATACATATACCGGTGCCCTTTATCGTGGCTTTAAGGCTACTTTCAGGGCTGGGATTTGCCTGGTACACCTATCTGTTCCTGGTGGGAGCTTTTTTCCTTGGACAGAGATTCGGTTCCAGTCTGATCAGATGGGTCCATTTACACTGCCCCCAGGAAAGTTCGTGCCTGGTTGCGGATCTCTACCGGTGCGCCCGTAAGTAGCGTCATGCAGATCATGCACCGGCTACTCGTGTCTCAACGAATCGGCCGGATTCACATTGGCAGTCTTGATCACCTGTGAACTGACCGTGATCAGGGTGATCAGGATGACCATGATCAGGGGAAGCAGGAAGAACCACCATCCAATGGCCACCCGGTAGGAGAAATTCTGCAGCCAGTTATGCATCACGTAGTAACCCAATCCCAATCCGATGGGGACTGCGATCAGTACCTGGATGGTGAAATAGCGCAACAGCAGCAGTACTGCATTTCCCGAGGAGGAGCCCAACACTTTCCGGAGCCCGATCTCCCGGGTTCGCTGAAGGGTGGTATAGGAGGAGAGTCCGAAAAGGCCCAGGCAGGCTATAAAAATGGCCAGGAAAGCAAAAACCCCGAACACCTTTTCAAACTGCACTTCGTTCTTGTACTGTTCATTGTAATAATCCTCCAGGAAGAAATACTCAAAGGGATTCAGGGGAAAAAAGCGCTGCCACTGATCCTCGGCAAAAGCAATGGCCTCACTGGTCTTCCTCGGATTCACCTTCACGGAATAATAACCATTGGCGTCTTCAAAAAACCTGAAAATCAGGGGTTCAAATTCCTTATGCATACCTTCCTGGTGGTAATTTTTCAGAACACCTACAATATTGAAGGTATCCCCCCAGAAGAAGATAGGTACATTCATTGCCGAGGCATTGTCCTCGAAACCCATCAGCTGGATAGCCGCCTCATTGAAAAGGACAGTGGAACTGTTCTGTCCGTAACCCCTGGAAAAGTTCCGGCCCTCGATAACTTCCAGTCCGTAAAAATCGACGAAATCGTAATCAAAGCCTATGATTCGGTATTGATTGCTCTTATCATCCCCGTCACTGAGCCTTCGGATGCCTCCTGCATTCCACTGGGGCTGACGGCCCGGTACCGCAATGGAGGCTGAAACCTTTTCAATATCTGGATTGCGCAACAGCTCCTTCTTAAAGGCTGAAAAGGTCTCCGAGTAGGTGGAATCGTTCACACTGGGACCCTTTAGGACCAGAACGTTCTTGATATCCACTCCCAGGTCGCTCTTTCGCATAAAATTTATCTGCATATAAACGGCAAGGGTGCCGGCAATCAGCAGGAGGGAGGTGGCGAACTGAAAGATCACAAGGATCCTCCTCATGCCCAGTCCCCCGACCTTCAGTTCCGATACCCCCTGGAACACGGTGGTAGGTTTGAAGGATGAGAGGAAAAGTGCCGGGTAGATCCCCGACAGAAAGGCACCGGTTATGAACATCAACAATACAAGAGCCCAGAATAAGGCATTTGACCCGATTGAATAGTTCAGCTGTTCACCGGTAAGCAGGTTGAACGGGGGATGGAACAGCTGTACCAGGACAACCGCCACCACAATGGCCAGCAGATTTATCAAAACCGATTCAAACAGGAACTGGATGATCAATTGGGAACGAAAGGCTCCGGTGACCTTGCGCATTCCTACTTCCCGCGCACGTTCCAGGGCACGTGCTCCTGACATATTGATAAAATTGACCCATGCAATCACCACCAGGAATACGGCTACTACGATGAGCGCATACACCGAGCGTGCGTTCCCCCCGGGTTCCGCCTCAAACATGAAATCCGAATGAAGGTGTATGCTCCTCAGTGGTTGGAGGTGAAATTCCATCCCATCCCCGTAACGTGCCAGGCTCTCCCCGGTCTGCTCTTCCACAAAAGGAGGGAGTTTGGCTTCGAATGTCTTGTAATCTGTCTTCGGACGCAATTGAATATAATTGAAAAAAGCGTCCCACTGCCAGGCTGTGTTCACCTCGGGTCCATTGAACCGGACCAGGGTCTCCCAGGAAGCCAGGATATCGGGTTTCAGGTGGGAGTTCCGGGGTGCATCCTTAAAAACGCCGGTCACCTCCAGCTCCAGTGCCCCGTTAAACTGCATGCTCTTCCCAACGGGGTCCTCATCGCCGAAATACTTCCGTGCGGTGGACTCGGAGAGCATCATGGTCAGGGGATTTTCAAGGGATTTGTGGCCATCGCCCTCAAGGATCTTAAATGAGAATATATCAAAAAGGGAGGTGTCGGCAAGGTAGATCTCCTCCTCCCTGAATTTTTTCTCGCCCCGGGTCATAACCCCGTTCATTTTCTGGAAACGGGTAAAGTTAACCACCTCATCAAAGTTCTCATAAAGGGCCTGGCCCACAGCCGAACAGCCTGCGGCCCACCGGGTGGTGATCTCACCCTGGTTGTATCGGTCCTGCTGGACCCGGAAGATCACATCCTGTTTCTTATGAAAATCGTCGTAACTGAGTTCAAACCGCACATACTGGATAATAAGGACAAAAGCGGCCATCCCGATGGCCAGGCCTATGATATTGACCAGGGAGGAGATGCGGTTCCTGAACAGGTTTCTAAAGGCAACAAGGAGGTAGTTTCGGAACATTACGGTACGGTTAATGATGCAATCGGTGATCGTTCAATATGATAAAGACGAAGCATTTTCCAAATTATTACAAGTTACAAATAGAACAGGTGTAATGATACACTGAAAAGAAGTTTTCCCTACTTTAGACGGACTAAACTAAATACTATGCCAGCAAAAGAGACAACAAAGTCCATTCGGACAGAGACAAAGGAGAGATTACTGTCTCTCGACACACTGAGAGGTTTTGACATGGCCATGCTCGTGGGAATTGGCGGGATCATCATTGCACTTGCGAACCTGACAGGCTGGAACTGGTTGGAAGTCCTGGCCAGACAGCAGCACCATGTACAATGGGAGGGATTTCGCTTCTACGACCTGATTTTCCCCCTCTTTATGTTTATCAGCGGGGTCGCCATCCCGTATGCCATCAATTCAAAGGTGGCCAAGGGGATACCCAAATCAATCCTGTTAAAGAAAATTACTGTACGCCTGGTTGCCCTTATTTTACTTGGAATGCTTTATAACGGAGCCCTGAGCAGGGGATTTACCAATCTCCGCTACGTAAGTGTGCTTTCACAGATTGGCTTTGGATACTTTTTTGCGGCATTGATCAGCCTTTACTCCAAAAGTTTTAAGGGTCCGGCATTCTGGTTGCTGGGCATCTGGGCGGGTGTGGCCGTATTACAGCTGTTTGTCCCGGTGCCGGGTGGCAACGGGGCTGGGATCTTTGAGCCTGCCACCTCACTCAATGCATGGCTGGACACGCATCTTATTCCAGGCAGACTGAATGATGAAGTATTTGATCCTGAGGGCGTTCTATGTATTGTATCGGCCGTCTCCATGACGCTTTTGGGTACACTGGCAGGTCATATCATCAGGAGCGGGGCAGCAGCACCGGCTAAAAAAGCGCTCTATATTGCCCTGGCCGGGGTGGGACTGATCGTCATTGCCCAGATCCTGAGTCCATACTACCCCATCATCAAGAAGATGTGGACCGTGCCCTATGTGATGAAAGCCGGCGGGGTCAGTGCCCTGATGCTATCATTTTTCTACTACGTGATTGATGTGAGGGGATCGAAGAATTGGACCCTCTTTTTCAGGGTTTTCGGAATGAACTCGATTACCATTTACCTGGGGGACAGGATCATTGATTTCGAGGACATCAGCAGATTCTTTCTCAACTTTACCTCTGTTCACATCAATGAGAAGTGGGGTGCTGTATTTATAGCCTCAGGGGTACTTGCACTGCAGTGGGCACTGATGTACTTCCTGTATAAGCGGAAAATCTTCCTGAGGGTATAGATTTGAGGATAATCAGGCCAGGATCAGATCCACACCGGCTTTCAGGAATTCGTCCCTGATCGAGGCTGGAAGATCGCTGTTTGTGGCCACATGCCGCACATCCTGAAGCTGACAAATGGTGGTCAGTTCAGTTTTACCAAACTTGGTGGAGTCGGATACAATATACACATCTTCCGCCTTGTGAATGATATGGCTGGACACCTCAGCCCTGAACAGGTCACGCAGCATGAAACCGTTTTCCCCGGTATAGCCGTCGATCCCTATAAAAGCCTTTTGGATATTGATCTGGTCGATGCAGCTCCTGGTCATTTTACCCACCAGCGTTTCGCTTGTGTGCTGGTAGATCCCACCAAGCAGGATAATATCGGCCTGCTCATTCCTGCGGAACTGGCGGGCAATATAGACATTGGTTGTTATAATTGTCACCTGCTTCACGGCCAGGATCTCCCTGGCCAGCAGTGCATTCACCGAGCCCGATTCAATGAGAATGGTCTCCCCGTCATTGACGTAACCGGCCAGCTTCCTGGCGATTCGGAGTTTCTTTTCATAATTGATCCCCAGCCGGTTGTCCAGGTCGTCCCCGTCCTTCAACACGGCTCCTCCATGGATCCTCTTCAACAGTCCCTGTGACTCCAGCTGGTTCAGGTCCTGGCGGATGGTTACTGAGGAGACATCCAGCTGTCGGGACAGTTCATTTACCGAGGTCCGGTTGTTCAAGCCCAGGATCTCAAGGATCTTTCTCTGTCTTTTGTTCAGCATGATCATTCAAGTGTCAGGGCGGCAGCGCCGATCACACCGGCATCACCGATAATATCAGAAAGGATGATCTCAATGGGGTCGAATATCATATCGCGGGCCAGGCTGTAGAAGGTATCCTTGATCTTGCCCAGGTAAAAATCTCCCCAGTTGGTCAGTCCCCCGCCCAGCACAATTAGGGGTGGATTGAGCGTCTGAAACAGGTTATAGAGCCCGATCCCCACATAGTAGGCGCTGTCCGAGATCACCGCCTTGGAGAGCGGATCATCCATATCCAGGCCTTTCTTGAGGGTTTGCCCGTTGATCTTGGAGATATTGAAGTTAGGCGGTAACTTCAGTTTGGACTTCATCCCCTCCTTCAGCTTCTTTTCAAACAGGTAGGGCAGGGCCATACCGCAGGCGCAGGCCATGATACAGCCCCTGTTCCCACAGGTACAGGTAAGCTCACTCTCAGGTTCCACAATGGTATGGCCGAATTCACCGGCAGTACCGGTCATCCCCCTGTAGAGTTTGCCATTGATGACAATTCCGGCACCTATTCCCGTACTGATGGTCACAAAGATCATATCATCATACCCCCTTCCTGCTCCGAACCTGAACTCGCCATAAGCCTGCGCATTGGCGTCATTGTCCAGGACCACCGGGATCTCAAAATGGGACTGCAGGGCATCGCGAAGCGGGTAGTTATGAAATCCTTCCAGGTTGGAGGTCGTAATGATCACTCCGTCGCTGTGACGAATGTGACCTGCGCAACCCACACCTATGGCGGGCAGATCGGATTGTTTCAGCCGGTTACGCTCGAGGATTTCCTTCACATGAGCAGCCACCATGCTGACCATGCCCTCCTCATTCTCCTCCACATGAGCGCAGGTATAGATCTTGTCCAGGATCAGGCCCTCTTCATCAATCAGGGCAATGGAACATTTGGTTCCCCCTATATCGACTCCGCATAGTACTCCTGGCATGAGTTGAATGTTAGAATGTTAGGGTGTTAGGGTATGCTCGGTACGCGCTATAATATCGTCCTGTGTATCGGGTGATAAAGTAGTGAAAAATGCAGAATATCCTGCTATTCTCACCACCAGGTCACGGTATTTTTCAGGATCCTTCCTGGCGGCCAGCAGGGTCTCCCTCGATACAATGTTATACTGCACGTGCCAGCCCTTCAGTTCTGCAAAGAAAGTACGAATGATAGATATCAGTTTATGCTTTTCAGCCTCCTTCTGAATGGCGGCAGGGGAGAGCTTCTGGTTCAGGAGCACCCCGCCCATGATCTTTTCAGCGGGAAGCTTGGAGACGGATTTAAAAACTGCGGTGGGTCCCAGCAGATCTGTTCCGGATGAAGGGGAGCTGCCTTCAGCCACAGGTGTAAAAGCTTTCCTTCCATCCGGAGTGGCCGGAACAACAGCGCCACTTGGTACATTGGCCGAAATACTTGAAGTGCCCGCATAGTATCTGCATCCGATGGGACCACGGTTATAACGCGTTGTATGGTACTGCTCAAGTTCATTGATAAACTCCATGTAGGCATCCCTGAGCAACAGGTCCACATCATCATTATCATTCCCGTACTTGGGTGCGTAGTTGAGCACGAGCTGCCGGATCTTCTCTCCCTCTTTGCCTTCAAAATTGTTGTCCAGGGCATCCAGGAGTTCCTGTTTCCCTATCTTCTTCTCTTCGAAAACCAGTTTCTTTATGGCGGCCAGCGCATTGCCCAGATTGGCGATACCCACCTGAAGTCCTGAAATGAAGTCATACTTGGAGCCCCCCTCCTTAATGGTTTTTCCACGTGCGATGCAGCTGTCCACGAAAGCCGAACAGAGGATGTCTGGCACCTGCTCCTCCAGGGCGGTATCCACGGCCGTATCGATCTCAACGGTCTTCCTTGTATAATATCTGATCTGTTGCTGCCAGGCCTTAAAGAGCTCCTCATAGGAGTTGAAATCTGTAAAGTCCCCGTTCCCCCTCTGAAAGGTCATGCCCGACTGACTGTCATATCCGTTGTGCAGTGTAGCCAGGAACACCCTCATCAGGTTCAGGAAGCTCATGCCCGTACAGCGGTATCCCCACTTTCCGGGCACTGCGATCTCAATGCAGCCGATGGCTGAATAATTATATGCATCTTCCGGCTCCACACCCAGCTTGATCAGCCCCGGGATCACCACCTCATCGTTGTTGAACGATGGCATCCCGAATCCCTTCTCTATCACTCTGATACAGGCCATCATAAACGCTTCGCTGATCCCTTTGTGGAACCTGACAGAGAGGTTGGGCTGTGTCAACTTCACCCTTCCCACCGATTCAAGGATCAGAAAACTGAGTTCATTGACCGCATCCTTCCCATCGGCAGTCTGTCCGCCTATGGTCACATTCTGGTAGAGTGGGCCACCGGCCGAGAAACGGGTATGAGACCATGGCCTTATCTTATTAATGGACAGCAATTTGATCCATGTGTTCTCAAGTAATTCTATAGCAAAATCAAGGGTCAGCTCACCTGAAGCCACATCCTTCCGGAAGAATGGATGGAGGTACTGGTCCAGCCTGCCCAGTGAAACGGAGTGTCCGTTGCTCTCGATCTGCAGGATCAGCTGCACAAAGTAAACCAGCTGCAGAGCCTGGTAGAAGTTACGGGGTGGCTCTTCCGATATCACACGGCAATTTTCGGCAATCACCTGCAATTCGCTGATCCTTTGAGGATCCTGGCTCTCCTTGCCCAGGTAGATAGCCAGGTCACGGTAACGCCTGATAAAGTGCTGGAAGGACTCCAGGCCTATGGCGAGTGCAGTATAAAATATATCTCTCCGGACCCCTTCGCGTTCTGAACGATCCACTTTCCGGTGGTGCAGCTCTATTTCCCTGAAATATCCGCTTAATCCAACCTCAAGGATCTTATGGAAATTAACAGCGATATGGGCGTCGCCCGAAGTAAGGTTCCCCGTAGCCTTAATAATGGCTGAATCCTGCAGATCACGCAGCTCCTGGGACATAAGAGCCCTTCCCCGGTCCCAGAGCACCCTGCCCTTCCACCAATCTGCTATCTCCCTGAGTTCCTCTTTATGCGCTGAGGTTATAAAGAAGGCATCCCCAGGACGTTTGTCCAGCTCATCCATCTCCTCGGGAAGCCAGTCCACCGCATACTCCGGAAAGATAGGGGCTGCACGGTGGCCCGAGGACTGGTTACCCACGATCAGTTCGCCCTCGTCAATAAAGATGGTCATCTTCTCCAGCGTTCTCTGCAGTGCCAGGGCACGCCTGATCATGACCGGCTGCTCCTGGTTTTCGCGGTAGACCTCTGTATAAAACCTGGCGCGTTCAGTGCAAACTGTAGGTCTGGTACTTAATACCTTCTCCCGTAATTGCGCGATCCGTTCTGTGATCTGTTTTGTATGCTCCGTAACGATCATCTTATCCCCCTGTCTTCGTTGTAAAACCTTGTGATTTTGCATACTGTATGTAGAGGTGGAGTTCCCTTTCCTCCACCTGTTTCCGGTGGTCGAAAAGATACTCCATTCCCAGCATCCTGTACTTCTCCACCCCGAATGTATGGTAAGGAAGAAAGTGTATTTCAGTGATCTCTTTGATGGTGGAGACAAAATCAACCATTTTCCTGATCTCTTCCAATGTGTTGTTAAAACCAGGGATCACCGGTATCCTGACTACTATGTGGGCGCCGAAATAGGCCAGCTTCTCCAGGTTTTCCATGACTAGTAAGGCATCTCCTTTTATATAGTCCCTGAACTTTTCCGGATCAACGTGTTTCAGGTCGACCAGGAAGGTCCTTACCAGGCCGATACAATTTTCAATGATCTCCCATTTCACATGAAGCGAAGTCTCCATATTGGTGCTGATACGCTTTTTATGCAGGTATTGCAGCAGGAGAATAAGCTCACTGCCCTGTGCCAGCGGTTCTCCTCCGGAGAGAGTGACGCCTCCCTCCGCACCGTAAAAGGGGAGGTCCTTTTCTACCTCGTCCATCAGTTGATCCACACTTTTTAATTCCCCTGAGATAGTAATGGCTTTTGAAGCACATACATCCCTCAGAGGCTCAGGATCAGGGATCAGATCGCGTTCGATCAGCGGTCTCCCGTTGCCGTTCATGCTGATTGCCAGGGGAGCGGCCAGTTTACAATCTGCAAAATTCCTGCAAAGTTTGTTGTCATAAAGAATACTGGGGCTAAAAGACTGGCTTTCAGGATTACTGCACCACTGGCAACGCAGCGGACAACCTTTGTAGAAGATCAGGGTCCGGATCCCTTCCCCATCATGCGTAGAGTAGCGCTGGATATTGAATATCATGGTACAGTCAGATTCGAAGTTCAGTACATCAAATATAGTAACTTTCATATGAAAGTAAATTAACTTTCATTTAAAAATTTAAACATAATTGCTGCAGAACATAAAAACAGGGGAGTACTACAGGGCCACAACCTTGATGGCTGATACCTGCATACCAGATTCGACCAGTTGAATGATGTAGATCCCGGGAGGCAGGTCCTGGCGTCGCAACAGGAAGGATCCGCCTGGATCTTGCCTGATCTCCCTTACAATCCGGCCTTGTATATCCCTGATAACCAAGTAATAGTCTAAATTGATGTTCCCCGACACCTCGATGAGTGTCTCCTGGAGGAATGGATTGGGAGCGGCTGCCAGTCTCACCTCAGGATACGGGGCATTTCGTTCGGAAAAGCCTGTTCCGGTGTATATTCCTTCATGCACATCCACATGCATATCACTCACAGGTAGCCAGTCGTAGAGGATGTAACTACCCGTTCCGTCTTGCCGCACCGGCACATGGCTGAATGATCCTTCAACTACCACTGTAACGGTATCTTCCATCCAGGTGTCAGGCACGGAGATCCTCAGTGTCAGCTCCATATCAAAGAGAGAGTCAGCCAGTCCGTCATCCGCGACAAATGTGAAATATCCAGGTTCCTGGTCCATATTTTCACTATCCAACTGATAGATTCTCAAAGCGTTGCGCTCCTTTGTATATTTGTAGATATGTGCATGGGTATCAATCCAGAGGTCCCTGTCCAGTGCATCCTGCACTGTTTCGCTGAAAAGTGCGCGACTGTAAGTATAGATCAGTGAATCCTCATCAAAAGGTCCATCCACCAGGTCGTGGTACATCAGGGGAAGGAAGTATCCGAAGGTTTCAGCCAACTGCAGGAGGCTGTCCACACGGGAAGGGGAGGTGGTACTCAGAATGGGCCACGATTTCAGGGCATAATAGTCATAGGGGGTGGCCAGGTTAAAGCCATACTGGCTGCTTCGGGCCGTTTGAAAGTATCGGGAAATGTACTCCAGGGTCTCATACCGGAAACTTCCAAACGGGATCGACATGGTCAGTGTATGCTGATCGAAACGCTCATTGAGCAGATCAACAGAAACCGCCAGCACCTGCTCCATTGAATCGGTTTGTCCCGATCCGGTCAGAAATCCAAGGTCAGAATGATTGGCCGTATGTGAGCCGATCTCATGCCCCATCTCTTTATATGACCTGATCAGGCTGGTGGGGGCAAGCTCTGCATCATAGGTAATGGCAGTATCTGTAAAGATGTAGAAGGTTCCCTTCAGTGACGCGGCTTCCAGCTCCACGCCACCATATTCAAATGCACCCCGGTAACCGTCGTCAAATGTAAACGAGACGGCTCCCTTACGGTCATTCTTCCAGGTGGTGGCGGTCACCACGGGCTGGTATATAAAACTTCCGCTACTCAAGGCAGATACGGTAGCCATGGAGAGCGTTTCCTGTCCGGTGGATAGAACTGTTTCCGGGTCATTAAATGAAGTTAATCCGCTCTCCATCAGAAGGATCTCCTGGTTACCCGAGACAGGATTGTCATAAAGCAGGGCAAGGTCAGTGGCAGTGTCACCCGCATAGTCGCCACTTGCTGCCTGGATGATATGAGGGAGATCCAGTTCCGACAGGGGAAATGTGTTGAATTGTAACGGGGTGAGTTCTCCGGATATTGAACCTATAAATATATTGATATCCAAATGTTTGTTTACAGTATCTTCAAGTAATACTGTAATATCAGGGTACTGGTCCATGTTATAATCACCCGTTAAAGCGAACTTCATATTGGTGAAATCATAGTCTGCTTTTGTACCATTGTAAACAGCGGGAAGCAACGAAAATGAGTCACCTTCTGATTCAAAAAGAAAAACAGACTGTTTGGTATCCGGTGCGGTTCCGAAATAGTTATAAAATACAGCTATATCGGGCTTTCCGTTCCCGTTGAAATCTCCGGGACAGGCAAACTTCACTGCGGTGAAATTAAACTCGTTCCTGTCAACAGTATACCATTTTTGCGCCCCCTTAAAACCCGAACGTGTGGATTCAAGGAGATAGATGATCAGCGAATCAGCCAGCGGGTCATTATAGAGTAGGGCTATATCGCTCAATCCGTCCAGGTTAAAGTCTCCCGCAACCGAAAAATCCACGAAATCAAGGTCCAGCAGGGAATCGGGAATGGAGAACCATGTTCCCGAGGGAATGAATTGTGCGCCGTTAGATCGGAAAACAGTAACTACTGAACAGGTGAAAGCCGGATTCAGATTGGGAGTATACTCCAGGTCGCTTAGAACAGCGAGCTCATCCACACCGTCACCGGTAAAATCACCAGAAACGGTTAGCCGGGGATGGCCCGGTGCAAGTTCATATACCCTTGCAGTAAAGGCGTCCACCACCGAGTAGCCCGAACCATCATTATCAAACAGGAGATAGGAGACTGTTTCACCCGGAGGCTCATAGATGGCAGCCAGTTGATCCTTCTGCCCGAAAATGTCTGCAGCAGATAATATCAGTATCAGAAGCGGTGTGAAAAATCTCATCTATTAACAAACAAGCGATATGTCCAATTGTTTCCCGGGTCCTAAAATAGAGAAAATAGCAGGGTTTAAATAATTATAATAAGTGATATATTTACAGGAACCTCCTGGAATACCTGATTAATGAACTTAAATATTCAAAGAATCATGAAATTATCAATCTATCTGACCCTGCTCATTAACCTGTTACTGACCACTGCATGTCAGAACAGTGAACCGCTCACTGTATCGTCCATTTTCGGCGATAACATGGTTATCCAGGCTGATACTCCCGTAAACATCTGGGGGACAGGGACACCCAACAGCAAGGTGATGGTGCGGTTCCGTAACCAGGAGACCACCGGCCGGATCTCCGGCGACGGACAGTGGAAACTGGTGCTGGATCCCGAGACCTACGGGGAGCCTGCCGAAAATGGCGACAGTCTGATAATCATCTCCGGCAAAGACCATATCACACTGAGCAATGTACTGGTGGGCGAGGTATGGGTCTGTTCGGGTCAATCCAATATGGAGATGCCCCTGATCAGCGGATGGGCAAAACTGAACAATGCGGAGGAGGAGGTCCGGAATGCAAATTATCCCGGGATCCGCCTCTTCACCGTGCAAAAACGGATTGCCTTCCAGCCGGTGGATAGTTTGGTTTCAGATGGGTGGATGGAGTGTGATCCGGAATCGGTTGCGGGGTTTTCCGCAACAGCCTATTTCTTTGGAAGAGCACTCCACCGGGAGCTGGGCGTACCGGTCGGGTTAATACATACCTCCTGGGGTGGGACCGTAGCAGAGGCGTGGACCAGCAGCAATGCGCTTCTGGATTTTGATGATTTTTCCGAACAGGTCAGGTTAATGGCAAAAAAATCCGGTTCCATGGACAGCATAAGAGCAAATTACCAGGCAGAAATGAAGAAACAGGCGGAGGAGATGGCTGTGCTGGACGTTGGAATCAATGGTGAGGATACTGTCTACGCTACAGGAGAGATGGATACTTCGGACTGGATTCCCATGGATCTTCCCAAAATGTGGGAGGGAACTGAACTGGGCGTTTTCGACGGTTCTGCATGGTTCATCAAAAAGGTTGACCTCCCTGGATCTTTGGCCAGCAGGGAGTTAACGCTCTGCTATGGCGCACCGGATGACTGGGATGAAGCCTGGGTAAACGGAGTGAAGGTTGGGAGCAGCGCGGACTGGGATGTCCCAAGGGAGTACAAGATACCTGAAGGTGTGGCCCGTCAGGGGACCAATACAATAGTGATCCGGATCATGGACGGAGGCGGTGGCGGCGGTTTTATGGGCGAAACGAAAGATTTTGCCTTGAAGGTGGCTGGCTTACCATCCATAGCCATCAGCAAAAGCTGGAGAGCAATAAAAGGCTTTGATCTCAGAGATGTCCGGACACACCCGGTCTCACCCAACAATCCCAACCAGCCAACTGTCCTGTTCAACGCCATGATCCATCCACTTCTTCCTTTCACCATCAAGGGCGTCATCTGGTACCAGGGAGAAAGTAATGCTGGAAGAGCTTTCCAGTACCGGAAACTGTTCAGGACGATGATTGCAGACTGGAGAGAACAGTGGGGGCAGGGCAATTTTCCTTTCATCTTTGTCCAGCTGGCCAATTACCAGGGAAGAAACGATCTCCCTGTTGAAGACAGTTGGGCTGAACTCCGGGAGGCACAGACCATGGCCCTTCAGGAACCCCACACAGGAATGGCTGTGACCATTGATATCGGGAATGCCCTGGATATCCATCCGGGCAACAAACAGGAAGTTGGAAGGCGCCTGGCACTGAACACGCTGGCATGGGTATACAACCAGGATATCCCATTCAGTGGCCCCATGTACAAAAGTATGGAGACCCAGGGAAACAGGATCGTACTCTCCTTCGACTATGTGCTTGACGGACTGGGAACCTCGGATGATGGTCCGCTGAAGGGCTTCTCGATCTGCGGGGCAGACGGTAAATTTGTATGGGCAGATGCCACGATCGTCGATGGCAAAATAGAGGTTACAGCCACCGGGATCAGCGAACCTGTTGCCGTAAGATATGCCTGGTCATCCAATCCGGCATGTAACCTGGTAAATTCGGCCGGGCTCCCGGCTTCCCCGTTCCGGACCGACCACCTCAAAGGAATAACCGAACCATGATTTCAAAAAACGAACAGCTATGCGTATAAAATATCTCATAATCACGCTCTTTTTGATCCTGTTGGGAACCTTTCTGAACGCACAGTTCCCAAAGTTCAAGGCACTTGCATTTTATTCTGAAGATGTAGAACCCGCACATGTGAAATTTGCGCACGATGCCATCAGCTTCTTCCAGGACCTGGCCATTGGTGATGGATTTATCTTCGATATCACCAGCAATATGGACGAGCTGATGCGCAAGGACCTGGGTGATTATTCGGTGATCATCATGCTGAACGATTATCCCCGAACCGATGAACAACGCAAGGCATTTGAGGATTATATGGAGAACGGGGGAGGGTGGTTCGGATTCCATGTGGCTGCCTATAATGACAATACCACCGGGTGGCCCTGGTTCCTGCATTTCATCGGCGGCGGGGTGTTCTGGCGTAACAGCTGGCCTCCCATGCCGGCAAAGCTTGTTGTGAATCCCATGCACGTAATAACCCGGGCATTACCCAACACTTTTATGTCACCGGCTAATGAGTGGTACCAGTGGAAACCCAGTCCCCGTGAGAATCCCGATATCGAAGTGCTGGTCTCGCTGGCTCAAAACAACTACCCCCTCGGACTGAAGGATATCATCCCTGACGGCGATTGTCCGGTTGTATGGACCAATAAGAATTACAGGATGATCTATATGAATATGGGGCATGGGGGCCGGATCTTTTCGGATCCGACACAGAACCAGTTGATTATTTCAGGATTCCGCTGGGTGGTGGCCTCAGATAAGAAGGGGAATGTTTTTGAAAAATAGGATGGGCCGGGTTACCCGTATTATCTCTTTTTTCGCCTGAAGAGATTTTTAAATATCTTCTTTTGCTTCAGTTCCCTGAAAGGTTGGAACTGGAAGGGTTTTTTCTCACTGAAATCGTCACACATCAGTTGATCCCGGATATCCGGACCGATCCTGAAGGTATCGTTCTTCAAATTTTTCCACTCTTCATCCCGCAGGGTACTGTTCATAAATCCGGCCCAGATGGGTAATGCTGTGGCGGCTCCCTGCCCGTAATACATATTTTTAAAACGCAGGTTCTGAAGATCACCTCCAACCCACACACCGGCCACCAGACCCGGTGTAAAACCTATATACCAGCCATCTGTATAATTTTGAGTGGTACCGGTTTTCCCTGCAATATCGGCTGTCATATGATATTTCATTCTTAAGGAAGCGGCGGTACCATCATTCACCACGCCCCTGAGCATCTCGATCATCAGCGCTGCATTCTCAGGTGAACATATTTCAATTCCTTCGGCATCAGGTGTCCGTTCTTCCAGTACCAGTCCGTTCCGGTCCTCGATCCTGCTGATATATAGCGGTTCTTTTGCTACTCCCATATTGGCTATGGCCTGGTATGCTCTCATCAATTCAAATAATGAAACTTCTCCAGTGCCAAGGGCCAGGGAGGGAACAGCCGGCAGGATCGATTCAATGCCGGCTCTTTGTGCCAACGCAAGAACGCTATCGATACCCACCCTCATCAGCAATTCGACACTTACTGTATTTACCGAGTGAACCAGTGCTCCTTTCATGGAGTAGTACCCCCCGTATGTCAGGTCCGCATTCTGGGGAGTCCAGTCATCAAACTCTTCATAGACGATGCTGTCGTTGGGGAAGTAATCACATGGGGAGATATCCTGTTCAAGTGCCTCCAGGTATACCAGTGGCTTAAAGGTGGATCCTGCCTGTCGCCTGGAACGCACGTGATCGAACTGATAAAATTCATGATCAATCCCGCCCACCCACGCTTTGATCTCAGCTGTTTTCACATCCATGGCCATTATTCCCGCCTGCAGATAACGGAGATAATGCTTGATGGAATCGAGTGTATTGTACTGTTTCATTTGAAGACCGTCCCAGGTGAAGACCTCCATTTCCCTGGGGGGCTCTTCCTTCATACCGCTACGATGCTCTCCATCGTAGTTGATCAGCAACTGTTTCTCGGTCAATCCCTTCCAGAGATCATCACCTTCCCACTGCTTCTCGAGGATCTCCTGGAGGCGGGACATATTCGTTTTCATCGCTTCCTCTGCGTATCGCTGCAACCTGCTGTCAATGGTGGTGTAGATCTTCAGGCCATCGGTATAGAGGTTGTAGTATTCGGACCCATCCTTATAGTGCTCCTGGCACCACCTGTCCATCTCCACCCTGATAAACTCCCTGAAATAAGGCGCAATTCCTGCATTATGGGGCAAAGGATGGTAATCCACCACCAGTGGCAATTCCTGAAGAGAATCAGCCCGGGAGGCCTCCAGGAATCCATATTTGGCCATCTGGGCCAACACTACATTCCGGCGATCCGTTGCACCTTCCGGGTTGGTAACGGGATTGTAATTCCGTGTTGCCTTCAGCATTCCAACCAGTACTGCCGCCTCTTCCAGCTTCAGTTCCCGGGGATCTTTGTTGAAGAACCGCCTGGATGCAGCTTTGATTCCGAATGTATTTTCACCGAAAGGGACAGTACTGAGATACAGCTCCAGGATCTCATCCTTTGTGAATATTTTTTCCATCCTGTGAGCGGTGATCATCTCTTTTACCTTATTCACAGGCATGGTGAATGCACCATGGTCACCTCGTGGATAAAGGTTCTTGACCAGTTGCTGGGTCAGCGTGCTTCCTCCGCCGGAGCTCTCCCTCCTCAGGAGCAGGGTCTTGAAAAATACCCTGAAGAGACTTCTGATATCGATCCCTTTATGATGGTAGAACCGGATATCTTCCGTGGCGATCAGAGCGTTCTTTATGGAATCGGAGATCTCTGACGACACCTGAAATTGCCTGTTCTGAATATTGTAGGTCCCCATCAGCTGACCATCTGCGCTATAGACCTCTGTGGCAACGGGATTCTGGATCTGTCTCAAGGATTGATAGCCGGGCAAAACACCAAATGCTTCCTTATAAACAGCCAGAATGAAAAAACACTGGAGCACAACCAGTCCTGCCAGCACATACAGAGCAATTTTCAGGTATTTTCGCAAATTATTGTATCTGATAAGCCTTGAGTGATTTAATTCTGATCACTATTTAGAACTCTTAAATTCTGCTCTTAGTATGTTGGTTAATAAATCATGTAATTCAATGGATATGTGATGTTTACGGATAGAAGAGGCCTCACTGGAAATGACCGGTCAGTTTGTTTTCCCCATATCGGGAAGGAACATTTGATAATTTCACTATTTTGTGCCCGATAAATGAACGTTCTTTTCTTCTCAGGTGAGATTGAAATACCCGTCCTGAAAGACTGACTTCCTGACCAATCTCTTAACTGAATTAAGATCTAATAGCCCCTTTAGGTCCGAGATACTGAGTTATTAAAAGGAGATAACACCCTTGACATCTCCAAATATGTTGTGAGCAAAAAAGAAAGGCTATGAAGATATTGCTAGTTTCTCCCGTAAGGGACCATCACCAGTTTACCAATTCGGCCATCCTGATACCACAGCTGGCGCTGTTTATCCTTCAGGGTCTTACCCCCCGAAAACATGAAGTTAAAATAGTTGAGGAGGAGTATATGCCCCTGGACCTGGACGAGGAATGCGATGTTGTCGGCATCAGTTGCATGACTTCGAATGCATACAGGGGATACCGAATAGCAGATGCATTCAGGGAAAAAGGCAAAGTAGTAATAATGGGAGGGGTGCACCCATCCATTCTGCCAGATGAAGCACTTGAACATGCCAGTGCTGTGGTAATCGGTGAAGCTGAGGGGGTGTGGCAAAAAGTAATTGAAGATATTGAGAGTAACACCCTGCAGCGGGTATATCATGAACCCAACCCGGACCTGGATATTTATGTACCCAAGGATTTTTCATCGATGCCCAAGAAAAGGGCATTCAATTTAATCCCACTTCAAACCACCCGGGGATGTCCCTATGACTGTGATTTTTGCTGCGTAACGGATATTTTTGGGAAGAAGATCAAGCATATACCTGTAGAGCAGGTGGTAAGGGATATCAAGGAATCAGGAGCCCGTAATTTTATTATTCTTGATGACAATGTTATTGGTAATCCAAAATATGCCAGGGAACTTTTCAAGGCATTGATCCCTTTAAAAATAAGATGGATCGGACAATCCTCCATCTCCTTTGCCAGAGATATTGAACTGATGAAACTGGCAAAGAAAAGCGGGTGCAGGGGACTTTTCATTGGATTGGAAAGTGTGGCTGAATCTACCAATCAGCGATTCAAGAAGTTGAAAAGCCTGGAGGAGACCAAGGCAAGCCTGAAGAAGATATTGAAAATAGGTATTATTATCCAGGCTTCTGTGATTTTCGGTTTCGATGAAGATACACATGAAACATTTGGCCAGACTATCAGATTTTTAAGAAAAAACCGGGTTAGTCTTGCATCGATAAACGCTTTAACTCCCTATCCGGGCACCCGCCTGTACGATGAATTTAAAGCAAACGGAAGGCTTCTGCATGAAAAATGGGAATATTATGACCACCATACAGTGGTGTTCCAGCCCAAGAACATGACACCAATGGAATTGCAGGTAGGTAAGATGAAGGCCAAGTCAGCCTTTAGCAGTATACCCAGTATTGTTGAGCGCATTGCAGGGAATCTGAGGACCCCGGGCATTTATCTGGCTACCAACCTGGGCTACAGGAAACATGCGCGGGCAGAGATTAAAAAGTTAAAAGAATTTGAATCACAAAAACAACCGGATAGTGATACTGGGATGGATCTGGGTGTTTTCATAAAGAACCCTCAAAAAGCATACAAATAGTCCTGTTACCAGTACTTCATCCATTAAATGCTTATTGCGCTTTTCTTTCATAGAGACATTAACTAAATTAACATCCTTAAAGAAACACGATCCACAGCACGCCAATTGATTAAATGGATGAATTAAGTGGCAAGAGGCCACCCTCAAGAAGCAGGGGACTAATTACAGATATTCTCTATTTTCTGCTACATAAGCCAGAAAAAGCCACCCTGATCAGATTTGATTCCGTCGAGGAGAGGGACAATTACAATATCCGGATGATGCAGCGTACCGGGATCAATCCCGACCGCTATTCTGTCCTGAATGTCCATAAAATTGGTGTGGAGGCTCCGACAAGTTATGTATTCAATGAGCTTTTACAGTGGAATGGTGATTCGACGTGCTGGCCTAATCATATTGCAAAAGTTGACCGCATTGATAATGATCTGAAAAGGATCCGAATCCAGCCATTCGGATGGAAAAAGTATCCATTCAGGTTCATGAAGAGCTTTTTTGGCCTGAAGTTGATCCCCCTGTTCCTGCTGAACGCTATACAGATCAAAGAGGTCCCCGATGCATTTGATTTTGATAATGCCCGTTACATCCTGTATGAATGTTCAGGTGGCTATCCGATCGGGATCTATATCATGTATGTCCGCTCCTCCATTCCCGATATGGGAGAGGTGGCCCAATCACAGTTAATTTTTGCCGTAGGTTTCAATTTTTACGGTAAAGAGGACTGGCAGAAACACCGGAGATGGGTGAATAAGATCTGGGAGAATGTCCACAACAGGGTAACAGCAAATGTCCTGAACCGTGTGAAGCAGTTAAGTGAATGGCGCATTGATTCCATAAAGAACAATACGTAAATCTACTTCAGTTTCTCATTAAAGAAGTCGATGGTGCGCTTCCAGGCCAGTTCGGCTGCTTCTTTATCATACCTCGGTGTTGAATCATTATGAAAACCATGATTCACATCAGGATAGATGTAAGCTGTATATTCATTGCCATTCTTTTTCAATGCCTCTTCATATGCCGGCCAGCCAGCATTCACACGGGTATCCAGACCGGCATAGTTCAGAAGGAGGGGAGCATGTATCTGAGGCACCAATTCGGCATCAGGTTGTCTTCCATAGAAGGGAACTGCAGCTCCAAGGTCCGGGATCCTCACCGCCATCATATTGGCGATACCGCCTCCGAAGCAAAATCCAACCACACCGATCTTGCCGGTGCACCTTGGATCGGCTTTCAGGTACTCATATGCTGCAATAAAATCCTCCAGCATCTCGTCACCGTCTCTTTCACTCTGCATGGCTCTTCCTTCATCATCGTTTCCGGGATAGCCACCCAGGGGAGTCAATGCATCAGGTGCAAGTGAGATAAATCCCTCAATGGCAACCCTTCTCCCCACATCTTCAATATAAGGATTCAGTCCGCGGTTTTCATGAACCACAACAATCCCTGGCAATTTACCCTTGTTTTCCGCTGGCAGTGAAAGCAGTCCACGTATTTTACCACCTCCCTTTGGTGAATTGTAGGTAATGTAATCCGACTTAAGTCTTGGATCATCCGGCTTGATCTGGAGATTGTCCTCGTAGTTGGGCATAATAAAACTGAGCAGCGATGCGACAGTAATACCACCAATGGCATAAGCAGACAACCTGTTCATAAATTGTCTTCTGTCAATCCTATTGTGCGCGTACTCGTCATAGAGGTCAAAAACCTCCTGGCTGACATCCTCTTTCCTGATCTCTTTCATTGTGATAATGTTATTGTGAGAAAGATTAACAACACACAGGAAAGAATTGTTTATGTTCACCTGCAAATGATAATTCCGGTCCGTGCAAAAAGGGAAATCAAAATGTGAGATCTATTTGTTATATGTGATTTTTAGGCCTTACATTTATAGTTAATCTGAATCGAAAATTTAAAGTCATGAAAAAGGCTAAAATGATTGGAGTGGTGTTACTGGTAATTTTTACCGGCGCTCTGTTAAATGCCCAGGAACGTGAAACCCCACCGGTATCGCTGGAAATGATCGCTGATGGTGTCTACCAGGTTAATGGGGGCCAGGGTTCGAACAGCGGTGTAATTGTTGGTGAAAATGGAGTGCTCGTAATAGATGCAAAGATGGATGAAGGATCTGTAAAACAGACAATTGAAGCCATTAAAAATATAACGGATAAATCCATCAGGTACCTTGTCAATACCCACAGCGACGGGGATCACATTATGGGAAACAGATATTTCCCTGCTTCCGTCACTTTCATAGCACAGGAAAACTGCCGGGATGATTTTTTCAAGGAAAACTTTGGCCGCGAATCGGACTGGGGGGAACCTGAATTTTATCCTTTTACTCCATCGCTGACCTTTAAGAAAAAAATGAATGTGTGGTTGGGAAAAGATAAAGTTGAACTCTACTATTTTGGCGTGGGTCACACTACCGGTGACTGTGTGGTGTATGATCCCAAGGAAAAGGTGGCTTTCATCGGTGATCAGTATTTCAACACCCGCCCCCAGCTGATCCACTCCAATAAGGGCGGCAACTCATTCCAGCACGTGCTGACACTGACAAAAATGCTTGAAACACTGGATGCCGATACATTTGTGAGCGGTCACAGCGATCCTGTGGGACGTGAAGCAATCTATAAACACATCCAGGAGATGGTTGAGCGACAGAAAAAGGTGAAAGATCTGATCGAACAGTCGAAAACCATGGAAGAGGTACTTGCTGAATTCAGCGAGGATGAATCCCGACTGGTTACCTCCATATACAATGAAATAACGGGGCAATAACCACACTCAGACTTTTGGATCCAACCCGTTCAAAACTCCAGTGGTATTGATACGCTAAACGGGGTATTCAAACTTTCGTAGGAGTCTATCTTCGTGAACACGATCGCATGGATATTGCCATATACTTGAATTTTTTTAACCTGCTCAATTTCCATATTCGACATACTGAAGTTCTCCACGGAGGCGGCGATCTCTTCGTCCTTTAGATCCTTTATTGTTTTCTTTTCGGTATCATACATATTTGCATCGATGGCTTTGGATGAAAAAGAGTTGAACAGCTTCCCTTCTGCATTCAGGATCACCATATTTAAACCTTCAATATCGCGCCGGTTCCCCTTCATGGTCAGTGTGACCAGGTTCCGGTCCATATCGATCAGCCTGATCTCTATACCGCCTGCGGTCTTTAAAATACCAACATCCTCTTTACTAAAAGCAACTGACTTATATTCAGATGGATACTCTAAATAGATGGACCCTATTACGGAGAGGGACTCACCATATTTCAATTCTCTGTTAAGCCACTGCTTGAGGGTGAATTCTCCGGGTACAGGGTAGTTGAATTCATCACCAATGATGCCATGTTCAATGTACTTTTCAATTTCCTTGTCTGACATCAGCAAATTTTTGCCGTTTGCATCTTCCAGGGAAGAAAGATCATACCAGGCATTCAGACTCGTAAAACCCGGTAGCGCAGTAAACGAAAAAACAAGGTCTACACTATTTGTTGGGAACTCTTTCTCATCTACAATTGTATATCCATTTTGATTATCAGTCAGGGTGAACATCTTTCCAGGGTCCTTCAAAGCGTCGGCATAGAATGCCCCATCTTTGAATAGGGCTTGCGGATCGAAGGAGGCACCTTCATCTATAACCTCATCTTTATCAGAATCTTCTGCTTTGAATTCTTCAAATTGTTGTATCATATTCTTCACCGTATTCACCATCTGATCATTGGTCTGTGCAATCAACGGTTTGGTGGTGAAAACCAATAAAATAAGCAAAGAACTTCCCAGTAAACGCAACTTAATTTTCATAATTCAATGTTTTTTAACTGCCTCAAGATAAAAAAAGTACTGAATCCAACTATGATGACTTTTAAACCGGAGGGGAGGGGTTCAGCTTTTGCAGCTAATTTTGTGGCATATCGTGACGTAAACAACTACTTTTAAAAAATGGAACCAGGTCTGATTTTACTTCTAGCATTTCTAATCACCTTCCAGCTTCTGTTTGTTGGCATCTTTCTGATCACACATAAAAAAGGGAACCGGCGCAATAACATTCTGCTGGGTACCATATTTCTTCTGATCGCCTGGAATATGGGAGACCTCACATTACAGATGAATGGTATCGTTTTGAAATGGAAATTCCTGCAACATATCGATGACGGCTTCTTTCTTCTCTATGGTCCATTATTCTACCTCTACACTCAGGGCGTCATTTTTAGAGACTTCAGATTATCCGGCAAGAACCTGCTGCATCTGATACCCTACCTGCTGCTTACTGTTACACTCCTCCTCTTAAAGAACTTTACGCCTGCTACATCGGAAGAAATCATCAATAACGATCTGCCCTGGCAGTTCTACCTGATAACCGCTCTAATGTATGCCCACTTCTTTGTTTACCTGGGCCTGACCTACAATTCCCTTTGGAATTATCGTAAAATAATTAAGAATAAATATTCTCAAATTGATCAAATCAATCTGGATTGGCTTAGTTTCTCTATTAATACCTTTGGCCTGGTCGCCTTTATATCACTGATCCACAATTTCATAGCCCTGGCAGAAAACATATCTGTGTTTATGGTCACCCTGGTTCTTCTGCTCATTTTTGTCTTTTACTTCGTGAATAAGGTCATCTTTAAAGCCCTACGGCAACCAGAGATTTTTGCGGGCATTACTCAAAATGAAACAGCCAAGTACCTGGCGTCGAATCTGACACCGGGCCAGATAGAAGCATACAGGAAGCAACTGCTGGATTTGCTCAGCACTGACAAACCCTTTTTGGATCCTCAGCTGAGTCTTGCCGATCTATCTGATAAACTATCAGTTTCTACCAAGCACCTGTCCCAGGTGATCAATCAATCGTTTAACAAGAGTTTTTTCGATTTTATTAATTCCTACAGAATCCAGGAAGTCCAACACATCCTGAAAGAATCTGCGGATGATAAACTGACCGTGTTGGAGGCAATGTATGAGGCTGGATTCAATTCTAAATCCTCTTTCAATACAGCTTTTAAAAAAGAAACAGGCCAAACTCCCAGCGAATTCCGAAAGATGAATTGACAAATGCGTTCGACTTCCTGATATCGGTCGATTGTGGCTGATATATTTGAGATACTTGTTGTATCATTTTAAAATTTAAGATCATGCAACAAGAAAGAATTTCAGATTTCCCTTCAAATGCTTTCGGACGATTCTGGATGAAAGTTCCCCTGGTCGTTCGCTCCATACTATCAGGATTTGGTGTCCATGGTTTGGGAGTGGGCATTTGGGTTCTACTGGTCAGGAACATACCTGCTCCCTGGTCTGTTGTGGTCATGGGCGCCATTCTCATTCCTTACTGGATCTACTTCAGTGGAAAGTGGAAACCTTTAAATACACAAGCTTTCCGCCGCTTTTGTACGCGGCAGATCAAGCTGAAAAGAGCTGTCTGGTTCTGTGGGTTGATGGCAGCCTTTTTCATATTCCTGTTTCTCAATTCTGGCTGGGTATTAACCTTTCGCATTATTGAATTCAGACCCGAAACATTTAAAACCTTGCGATACCTGAATGATCTCCCTGCATGGGCGTCCTGGTCAATAATCCTGATGGGATCACTGGTGGCAGGAATATGCGAGGAAACCGGTTTTCGGGGTTATATGCAAACACCAATGGAACAAAAATATGGCCCTGTTGTGGGCATTTCCATTACCTCGGTCATGTTCGCTATTGCACATATAAATCAGGCATGGGCGAGTGGCATATTGGTAGAGATCTTCGGCATCTCCTTCATGATCGGGTATCTGGCCTATGCAACCAATTCGCTTATTCCAGGCATTATAGCCCACATCTCTTTTGATATTGTCAATTTCTCATACTGGTGGTCCGATGTTATCGGCACGTTTGAACGCAAGCCTGTTAGCATGACAGGTGCAGACACTCACTTTATCATTGCCGTCACAGTGGTTCTTCTCTCACTGATCCTATTCATAGTTTCCATCAGGAAATTATTGCAACTGAAAAGGGTGGCTGTATAATTATTGATCAGGAAATTATTGAAAATGAAAAGGGAAGTTTTATAACTATAGATCAGAAAATGTAAACCCTTCCGGCAGGATCAGTTTTTGAACCGCCACACCTTCCCTTGTTTCAATGACCAGTAAATAGAATCCTTCACTCAAACCTGCAGGTAAAAATGTCTTTAGTGAAATGATATGGGATCCTGCAGTTTGAGTCTGGTCAACAAGTACGACATTTTGTCTTCCGTCGGGCGATACCAGCCGGATCATCACCTTTGTTGCTTTGTCGAGGGAATAGGAGAGAAGACTGTGATCGCTCACAGGATTGGGCGTGAGCATCACATTTCCGATTGATTGATGCTCAGATCCCGACCGGTCAGGTATCCCTGTAGTGCTTTTATGGATCGTGATCTCTCGCCATGCCACCCATGAGGGGCTCTGGGTGGTCTCCACACGGATATAGCGGTAGGCATGCAACGGACTGGTTGCCAGATAGGTAAGGGTCTGGTTTGTTTGTGTATTTCCTGCAAAAGTTTCAAGAAGGGAAAAATCCGGTGCATTCTCATTCTTTGCCTTGAGCAGGTGAACAGTGTATCCATCCGGGTACTGATCTGTAACCATATCGATTTCCGATATGAAATAATCCTGCTGCAGGTCAATCTGAATCCATTGAGGTGCATCAGAACCTGACGACCACAAGGTTTCGGGATCCTCGTCATAAACAAGGTCGGGAGTATGGCCCTCAAGAAATAAGGAACCTGTGACCAGGGCATCATTGATTAAAAATCCATTTTGGCCACTGCAAAACTGCGTATTCCCTGATTGACAAAATTCAACTTTCCCTCTGACCATGGTCATCAGGACTTCAATATCCAATAGATCCTCAGGATCAGTTACTTCATACGGATCTTGCGATACGATGACAAGGTCAGCCACCTTCCCGGGTGTAAGACTGCCTTTGATATCTTCTTCGAATGTTGCATAGGCACCATTGATGGTAAGCAGTCTGATGGCGTCTTCAACGGTAATACGCTGATTCAGTTCCCAGCCGGCATGATCCCGGGTAAGATAACCCTGGCGTGCTACCGCCTGGTAGATGGCACGAAAAGGACTGGGGTCACAAGTGATCTCATTAAAGGGTGCATCTGTACTCCCGGTAGTTTTCAGTCCATCAGCTTCAGCATTCATAAAATCGTTCCAGCGCAGGCACCATTCCGGATGACTGTTGCTTATATATGTCTGGAAGGTTTCCTGGTCCGGCCAGTCGGGAGGGCCCACCAGTTGAAAAGAGGCGATAATGCCTTTGTTCTTCATGCGTTGCAGCTGCGCATCACTGATTTTAACAGCATGTTCTATCCGGAGCCGGTAATTCTCATTCGACTCTGATCCCAGTACGCTCTCGTAAGCATTGAGTATCATTTCAGCTGCACTCTGGTTGACAACATGTGCCGCCACCTGCCAGCCATTTTCAAAAGCTGAAGTGACCAGTGTTGTAACCTCCTCCTGGGTAAGTATATTGGCAGTGCCAAAGGGATCATCCACATAGATCTTGACCCCGGGCGTGTGTATCCGGTCCGAATAATAGTGTCCTGGTTCCATGGAGTGATCATTCAGTGTTTCAACCAGGCCCCCCTCATTCAGTGAACCCCAGTAACCATTTAATCTGACGGATAATTTACCACGCGATTCAAGATCCAGCGCGTTGGCTAAATGTTCGGCTGACGAATTATCCGGTCTGCCCATGTTCAGCTCTGAAATACTGGTCCAACCGTTCATGGAAAGTGTCTCCATGATTTCGTCAAGCGAGGGATAGGTTGTATCGCCCGAAAATTCACAGATATGTTGCCGCCAGCTGAACCAGTGTGAATGAGAATCGTTAAACCCGGGAAGCATTGTTTTGCCTTCCAGATCTATTATAGAGGTGTTTTCATCAGCCAGCATCAGGACTTCTGAATTGCTGCCTACAGAAGCGATGTCCCCATCTGAATCAATGGCAATTGCCTGGGCAACAGGCAGTGATGGATCAACAGTGATCAGGTTCCCATTATAATATATCCTCTCAATGTCCTGTGCATTTACCATTACGGCCAGGGTAGTTGCCAAAAAGCACAATAACAGCTTCAGCATATTTCCGAATGAATAAGTGGATCTGTTCAATTCATTAAATTCCTGCATATAATGAATAACAATCCTGGCACAAAATGGTTATTTCATAAATCTCAAGGAATGGAGCAAGCTTTTCATGTTCATGTTTGAGATGCGTTTTACAAACCAGGAAATCAATGAAATACTGGATTAATACTGTTTCAAAAGGTCATGTTATGGTCGGCGTAAAGGGAGGTTTCACTCAAGCCGATCATGGAAGAAATAATCGAATCAAGCAATTAGAAAAAGGAGATCTACTCGTTTTTTACTCTCCACGGACAGACTATAAGTAAGGTGAACCTCTTCAGGCATTTACCGCTATTGGATGCATAGCTGACGAAATGCCGTATCAAATCGAAATGACCCGGGAGTTTCATCCAAGGAGAAGAAAGGTAGATTTCTTTAATAGCATTGAAGCATCCATTCGGGATCTGATTATGAAGCTCAACTTCATTAAAAACAAAAAACAATGGGGGTATCCCTTTCGTCGGGGACTTTTCGAGATAGCATACGACGATTTTTTATGTATTGCGGAAGCTATGGAGGCAGTTATTCCAGATCGTGCTTATAGAGGCCGAAGCCAGATATTCCGGTAGCTGATTGGTTCACTGGGATCTCCATGTGCCTGCAGATGAATGGGAGCTGCACCATGTTTGGTGTAAACAGGTTCACCAACCCACACCGTTTGACCCTTGACTTCAGCATGGTTCTGGACCAAAACCTCGTTATGGATCACGGTCACATATGCCGGAGATGACAACGTTCCATCCATGTTGAACCGTGGGGCTTTCCAGATAATATCATAGAATTGCCATTCGCCTGGTTTCTTGCTTGCATTGGCCAGTGGGATGACCTGCTTGTATACGGACCCAACCTGGCCGTTTACGTAGGTACTGTTGTGGTAATTATCCAGGATCTGAATTTCGTATCCAATCTCAAAGACCCCGTCCTTCTTTCCCAGGTAGGCAAGGAATACGCCGCTGTTTCCCCGGGCCTGGCCTTCTCCGGTGATGTTTTCCGGTATGCGATATTCGAGGTGCAACTGGTAATCGATGAACTTTTCCCTTGTGGTGAGACCACCAACAGCTTTGTCAACGGTCATTATACCATTTTCAACTTTCCATCGTGCCGGTTTGGAGGGATCATCGGAGGAGATCCAGGCATCAAGATTATCTCCATTAAAAAGGACCATTGCATCCGATGGTGCTTCACAGGGAGTCTCCCCGGGGGTTACCACCGGCGGGATCGGTTCATATACCTCAGTTTTTGCAGATTCTTTGGCAAGCGCCTCAAAATCAACATCCTGCGCATTTATCAGCACCGCAAAAGCCAAAAGAACGGAACTTAGAATAATTTTTGTTTTCATTTCGTAAGATTTCAAATGTTTGTCCTGGAATTAGCTCATTAAAACTAATCATATTTTTGTTTCGATAGCAATATACCTCAACTTACTAAGAATGAGTATGATCGTTTAAGATCACAAAATGTGATCTTAAAGTTATAGCTTGAACCTGGAAGGGGAGAGGTTCATTTTTTAATGTAGAATTCTGCGTCTGCCTTTGAATCTCAATTACACCATGGTAGAAAACCAGTGATTCAAATTAAATATATATCTGTCAATAGCTACCTGATATAGCTATACATTATCGGGGTGCTGGTTAAATATATGAACAAGAAACGCATACAATTCGGGGTGCCGGGATTTCATCTTTTCTGGATTGTCAAAAAAGTACTCACCCACCACAGCTAAAAATTCGGCCTCATTCGTGAGGGCATATGGGTTTATATCAGATTGACCGTGTTTGATTTTATCTATTTCTTTCCTTACTTCCTTTAGCCAGGGCAGGGCAAATGAATGTTCGAAAAGAATTTCGGGTACACCGTCGACTGCGCCATCTGCCTTATCTATCAAATGAATGAATTCGTGGATACCCACATTACTTTTATGCCTGGTGCCATCAAATGCCGCTTTCAAATCAGGTCTCGATAATAAAACATGGCCGTTCAAATACCCATTTCCAACCATACCCAGTATGTTTCGTTCCATGGATTCGTTTCCTGTATGGAATTCTCTGTCAAATGAGTTAGGGTAAAGTAAAATCTCATCTATATCCGGATAGTTGTAATACGGAAAAGCAAACATGGGTATGATGGCACTTGCGGCTACTAAAAGTGTATCTTCGACCGATACAGGGGTATCCACTCCTGTGATCTTCTTTTCAGCTAGGAATTTTAATACCCGTGTTTCAAATTCCTCTTTCTGCTTTGCATTAAGCTTATTATAATACCTTATCCATTTTTCTAAAATTTGCCTGAATTCGTCCGGAAACGGTTTCAATAAAAGCTCGGGGTGAGCTAGCGGCCTTTTTATCATAGATCTGTAAATGACATAGATAAGTCCAATAATAAGAAGGCAGGAGATGATATAAATTGGATATGGTGACATTATATGAATGATCTTATATCTGACTTCATCTTCCTGCTAGTTCGCATATTGACTGCTATGTCCTGCCATTCTTCTATTGTACTTATATCATTGCAAGATGAGTTAATTTACGCAACAAGCCCATCAAAGCAAAGGTAGCAAATTACCCTTGCCAGGTATCTTGCCACAGATGAAAGCCCTCTAACTGATTGGTCCATACAAGTAAAAAGGAATATTGGTATCATTTCGGAAATGATATATTACCATCTAACTCAGAATGAATATGATAGGATAAGGTCACAAAATGTGACCTTAAAGGGCGGTCAGCACCTTATAAAGATGCCTTATGCATTAATATAGCATGGGAGATTAATCTCTGGAATCTTTAGAGTATTTACTTCGAGATAATCCTCCTCATATATTTCCTGCAATTGTTTTGTTCGTCTAAAATTCTTCTCCTCCGCCATTATCTGTCCGGTCTCCCCGGTTACTCTGTTTGAAGTTATTCAGCCGGTAACTGGCCGTAAGTGAGATAACAGGTGCACGGTTGGATCTGCTGAAATAATTATAGAAGTCTGTATCCTGGGTCACGGATACACGTTCCATGGTGGAGAATACATCGCGGATTTGCAGAACCAGGGATAATGACCTGTCCAGGAAATCGCTGCGAACAGCAGCATTAAAGGAGTAGTAACCTTTATCCTCGCCCTGGGTGGTCACTGTGGCACTGTTGTAGTTGCCATCGAACTGGATTCGCATCCGTTTGGCAATACGGAAGGTATTGTTCACCCTTGTGCCCCAGTTGAATGAATGATAGGTATAGGAGGAACCGTCACGTTCACTATCGATGCGGTAGTCGTACAGATCCCCCATCAGATTCAGCTCCCACCACTGGAATAATGAAATGTTGTAAAGGGCTTCCATACCCAGGGAATAATCAGTCCCAACATTGGTAAATGTTTGTAAGAGAATTCCCTCCTGGTAGACCTCCCGGGTACGTTCCACCTTGTTATGCTTGATCCTGTAATATGCCTCCAGGGACAGCTGGGACTTCTCGCGAGAATGAATGAAACCCAGCTCCATGGCATCGATATACTCGGGTTCCAGTGCAGGATTGCCCCGCCGGACATTGTACATGTCGACCCAGGTGATGAAAGGCTCCAGGGACCAGCCCCTGGGCCTGTCGATCCGGCGCGAATAGGAAGCCATGAGCTGGTTCTCCCCGGGCAACTGGTAACTGAGGTGAAGGGTAGGGAAGAAGTCATATCGTTCGATGGTGTAATCCTCCACACTCTCCTCGGTTTGGATGTTCCTGTAGGTATATTCGCCCCTCAATCCGGCCTGATAGCCCAGGTTTCCATTTTCTCCCTTGAAGATCCCGTAAAGGGCATAGATATTTCTCTGGTAACTTGTGTTATTGCTACCTTCCGGATGAAGAACGAAATCCTGCCCCGCCAGGTCGAACATGTACAGTTCTGTGGCATCTTCACTTGTACCGCTTCTCAGCTGAATACCGGCTTCCAACCCATGCTTTTCGCCGATGGGTTTGGTATAGTCCAGCTTCACTTCCAGATCGCCTGAGGGGCCTTTCTCCGTGGTTCGTGTACCCTGGTTCACAGAACCATTTTCACTCATCATCAGGTTTTCGGAATACTCGTCCCCTTTTCGCAGACGCTGGTTGATTTGAAGCATCAATTCATGGTCCTTTTGCTCGAATTTATGCAGAAAACTTCCCGTCAGATTGTAATAGAGTGCACCCCGGCCGGATTCGTTGAGACTGAACTCCCGGGTCTCGTAATCATAGGGATCACGGTAGGTCAGGTAATCCAATTGGGAAGTTCCCAGGCCTCCGAATTGCCCGGCTCTGATGCCGATGGAGAAGTTATTCCTGGGGGAGATTTCCCAATCCAGTCCCATCCGCAATCCGCCACCACTACGAAGCCATTCCCTTCCCCCGGCAGCCTGTATAATGGTGGTGGTATCCCCCAGGGTGGTCCGTCGTTCACTGAACGTCTCCCCCGGGTAGGGACTGTTCCTGTAATCTCCTCCGATATAGACATTCGCATTGCCTTTTCGGTAATTCAGGAGAAAATCGCCCCCGTACTCCCCAAAGGTACTGGTTTTAAGATTGAACAGTCCCTGGAGACCCAGCATACGGTTTTTCTTGGTAATGATATTGATTATGCCACCGGTTCCATCGGGTTGGTACCTGGAGGAAGGATTGGTGATGATCTCGATATTCTCAATGGTGGAGGCCGGAGTTTGCCTCAAAACATCACTGGGATCCAGAACCGTGGGTTTCCCGTCGATGAGCACCGTAAAGCCTGTACTTCCGCGAAGCGATACATTGCCTTCCACGTCCACGCGGATGGAAGGAACATTTTCCAGCACCTCCACCGCACTCAGTGAGGCAGCTGTCATCTGCTCACCCACAGATACGACCTTTTTATCAATTTGAAACTCCACCGGATTTCTTTCATTAATAATTTCCACCTCATCAAGCATCTGGGAACTGGTCTCCAGGTAAATCTTTCCCAGATCATGACGTGGATTGTCAGCATCGATCACAAGTTCACTGTATTGCATTTCCTCATAACCCAGGAAATTTACCTTTATATAGTAGGTGCCCACTTCGATCTTCGTGGCGTGGAAATTGCCCTCCTGATCCGTAATGGTGCCGGTGACGAGTGCACTGTCAATGGCATTGAATAATGCAACCGTAGCATATTCAATAGGTTGTTTCGATTTCTGGTCAATCACCTTACCCTTTACCTGTCCTCCTTCCGGAATGTCATCAGCGTAAGCATTCAGGGCAAATAATATTTTGAAAACTGTTCCCGCAATTGTTCCTTTCATCTTTTTCATATCATTGGTTTTCGTGAGTCCTATGCATAATTCTATCTCATTATACTTATGACTCAAAACGTAAAATATAGTTTAATTGGTCTAAATAAAGATTATGTTAACAGAATGTTAAAGGAATCTCATTATCCGGCTACAGGGCAAAACCTGGAAGGGGAGAGGTTTAAAGGTTTTGAATTGGATTTCGTGGATACACTCTTTTTGCGTTGTGAAACAACGTGAAATGGGTTTCTAATTGGGTTTCGTGAAATAGGATTACAAGAAACAATCACTGATAATTTACTCTGGCGACCATTAACAGGAAAACCAAGTCCCATGGATGAGAAAAATATGAATCTAGGGGTATTCCCGGACCATATAGTATTAAGCAAGATATTTATCGTTAGAGAACATAAGGTAATGATTGATAGGGATCTTGCGGAATTATACGGAGTTGAAACCAGAACACTTAATCAAGCAGTTAAAAGGAACTTACAACGATTCCCAGAGGATTTCATGTTTCAAATGACAGCCGAGGAATTAGAAAATTGGAAATCACAGATTGTGATATCCAATAAGGAGAAGATGGGGATAAGGAAACCTCCTTTGGTTTTTTCAGAATTATGTAAAGGTTTACATAATTCGGTTTATGTAATCAAAAAGGTTATGTAAACAATCATTGTGAAACCGAGTTCTGTACCAGTATAGATCGTAATAGTTGACATAATGGGTTGACATAATTTACTTTTGGTTTAGGTGATATTGCCT
>Ga0210060_1000075_pt1 | contig 59908 bp, 64 predicted proteins | sample Joice_CattailNLB_FD_184871 | JGI IMG/M metagenome (GOLD analysis project Ga0210060, IMG submission 184871) | Wetland microbial communities from San Francisco Bay, California, USA, that impact long-term carbon sequestration - Joice_CattailNLB_D2... | ecosystem: Environmental > Aquatic > Marine >...
ACGGTATTCGACTCGACTGAGCTCGTCGCAGGCCGCACTCCGACTTCACCATTCGTATCCTCTGTCATCTGACCTCTGTCTTCTGACCCCTGCCTTCTGTCTTCTGTCATCTGCCCTCTGTCCTCTGTCATCTGCCCTCTGTCTTCCGTCATCTGTCTTCCGTCCTCTGACTTCTGTATTATGAGACACTTTTGTGCCAATAATTAACCTGAGACTGTATTGCAAAACCTTTTTTACTGTGATATTCAGCGATTATCTTTCGGGGGAAGGGCAATGAGGTAAAATCAATGCATTTGCATGTATCGCATATTTACCGGATAATTTCACCTGGCACCGAAGTCTTAGCGCAGAAAAGATCCTGTAACACTATGATAATAAGCCAACTACCGTAATAATGCGGTCACGCATACCCTCCTGGCACAAAATTTGAATTTATGTCACACAAAGCCACTCAAACACGGCCATAACGACTAAGCCGTTGCACCCCCGTGTTCAGGAGAAACAAACAGCGTGAAACCATGCAACCTTCACATCGCCAAAACATTAAAACTCGTTGAGGAAATGATCTACCTGGCAGACCTGGGAGACGCCGATAGGGAAGACAACGGATGCGGTATACTTTACGGCGTTTTACGCGACACTGCTTATAAACTTAAAAAACTGGCTGAAGACGAAAAGGTCAATCACATCAGGAAAGGCTGGTGGCCGGAGAATAAGTTGAATATCAAATGATCCGGCGGCGGAAAATTTGGATACGTAAAACGTCAACTGTCAATCCTAACAATTTGGAGGCAAACACCCATGGGGAATTTAAAAGGAACCCAAACCGAAAGGAATCTTTTGGCCGCCTTTGCCGGCGAATCTCAGGCACGCAACCGTTACACCTATTATGCCAGCAAGGCCAAGAAGGAAGGCTTCGTACAGATTTCCGACATATTTACCGAGACCGCCAACCAGGAAAAAGAGCATGCCAAGAGGCTGTTCAAGTTGCTTGAAGGTGGAGAGGTCGAGATCGCCGGAGCATTTCCGGCAGGCACCATCGATTCCACAACCGAAAATCTGAAAGCAGCGGCCGCCGGGGAAAACTACGAGCACACGGAAATGTATCCCGGTTTTGCCGGAATAGCCGAAAAAGAGGGCTTCGGTAATATCGCAGAGATTTTTCGTGCCATTGCCGTCGCCGAAAAACAGCACGAAAAAAGATACCTGGCCCTGGCGGCCAATATCGATGCCGGACGGGTTTTTAAAAGAAGGGCAAACCAGGTGTGGCGCTGCCGCAATTGCGGCTATCTTTTCGAGGGGAATGAAGCGCCCCAGACCTGCCCCGCCTGTGACCATCCCCAGGCCCATTTTGAGCTGTTGGGGGAAAACTGGTAATTTAGTTAAATAGTTAATTGGTTGATTAGTTAAATAGTGATAAAAGATTTAAATCTTTCGGACTATCAGATGGCCTATCTAATTGACTATTCGACTATTTTCTATTTATCTGGTGCCAGCTCATCAACTATTAAAATAAATTCTAAACAAATCGACTTATTCTCTATTTGACTGAAGTTAACCAATCAATTAATCAACTAAATCGAAAGGAGACAAAAAATGGCTGAGAGATTTGAAGTTTACAAGTGTGAGGCCTGTGGCAACATCGTCGAAGTTCTGCATGGCGGGGGCGGCGAATTGGTCTGTTGCGGAGAGCCCATGAAATTAATGGTTGAAAATACGGTGGATGCGGCCAAAGAAAAGCACGTGCCCGTTATCGAGAAAGTCGACGGGGGCGTAAAGGTAAAGGTTGGATCAGTCGCCCATCCCATGGAAGAAAAACATTACATCGAATGGATCGAAATCATTGCAGACGGCAAAGCAGATCGGCAGTTTTTAAATCCCGGCGAAACGCCCCAGGCTGTTTTCAAGACAGCTGCGAAGAAGGTAACTGCCCGTGAATATTGTAACCTGCACGGACTCTGGAAGGTATAGCCTTTAAAGGAGGTGATTTTATGCCAAGCTGGAAATGCTCGAATTGCGGATACACACTTGAAGCGGATGCGCACCCGGATGAGTGCCCGTCATGCAAAGAAAAATGTGAATTCCTGGATAATACCTGCTATACCCCGGATTGTGCATACGAGGGAACCGACGACAGAATCGGCAAACCCAAAAGCTGATTTAAACCTCCGGACACCCAACGGGATCTAATAACGAGACATGCTGGAAATTAAATCCCGTTGGGAAGTTAGTGGTTATTCGTTAATAACAATTAACATCTAATTGACCGTTTTTGGCTCAATTAGACCATCGCGCGGGAGAGCAAAATGGCAAAAGTTTTAATTGTTTATGCCACCAGAACCGGTGAGACCCAAAATATTGCTGATCTTATTGCCGAAGGCATTCGCTTTGCCGGTCATGAAGCAACCGTCGCCAGTGTCAAAGAAATAAAAAATGAGAGCGATCTCAATGGCTATGACGGCTATGTTTTCGGTTCAGCCACCTACCATGGTGAAATGCTTCAAGGTATGAAAACCTTTCTGTTTCTGGCTGAAAAAGCCAATCTGGAAGGAAAGGTCGGAGGGGCATTCGGTTCTTTTGGATGGAGCGGAGAAGCCAATGACCGCATTTTTGAGACCATGAAACATATTTTAAAAATGGATCTGGTCGGTGATACCCTGCGCTTAAAGTCCAGTTCTCTTGGAGGAGGCTTGCAAATGGCCCAGGATTACGGACGCGCAATCGCTAAAAAGTTGGACGGATAAAAAAGGAGAAAAAAATGGCTGATAACTTTACGACACCCCAACATTGCCCCGGGTATGCTGATTTTAAAAATCTTAAGGTAGTCACCTGCAAGTGCGCCAAGTGTGGTGCAGAAAAAGAGATATTCTCAGATGAATTCGATCGAGCGCACACCTGCAGCGGCTGCGGTGAAGCTCTTGATTTTGCAAAGTGCACCATAGAGGGCGAAGGCAAAAGCATATCGCCCCGCTGATGTCCACGGACAGGTAATTATCGTTTTGCTTTGCGACTGTATCCGGTGAGCGTCTCGATTGAGTTAGTGTCAATTGAGTGATGCATACCTTTGCCTTCAGACAGATCCGAATTCCCGGGGGCCCGTCAACATGAAATTTAAACTAGTGGCGATAGTAGTATCGATTCTCACCATGCTGGCAGGTGCCAGAGTCGTCAGCTCCATGGACACCCAGAATAAAGGCGCTGAAAACATTGAAATAAATGCCGGTACGAAAGGCAATGTCCCTTTTCCGCATCGCCAGCACCAGGATCGAATCAGCGACTGCAAAGTATGCCATTCCGTATTTCCGCAAAAATCAGGCAGCATCCAAAAGCTGAAGGCTGAGGGTACGCTAAAAAAGAAATATGTGATGAACAAGTTGTGCACCAAATGCCATAAAGAAAAAAAGCAGGCCGGCCAGAAGTCCGGTCCCACGACGTGCACAAAGTGCCACATAAAAGCAAAAACATCAAATTGAGTTAAGCAAATACCATTATGCTGATTCTCGGCTTACAGGGCAGTCCCAGGAAAAAAGGCAATACCAGTTATCTGCTCTCGACATTTATGAAAGCCGCCGAAAAATTCGGTGCCCGAACTCATGTTATCGATGTCACCCAGAAAGAAATCATCCCTTGCAAGGAGTACACGGTTTGTGAAAAAAAAGGATACTGCCCGATTGAAGATGATGTCAAAGATGAAATATACCCGCTGCTGCGGGAGGCCGAACTGGTGGTGGTTGCGACCCCAATCTTTTTTTACAACATGACGTCCCAGCTCAAGGCTGTGGTCGATCGCTGCCAAATGTTCTGGGCCAGAAAATACAGGCTCAAGTTGAAAGACCCCGGCGCCAATATGCGCCGTGGTTTTCTTCTCGCGGTCGGGGCCACCAAGGGTAAAAACCTCTTCGAGGGTCTTAATCTGACAACCCAGTATTTCTTTGACGCCATCGACGCCAAATTTGAAGACAGCCTGACCTATCGCGGTATTGAAGGCCCCAAGGACATGGCCCGGCACCCCAAGGTGATTGAAGAAGTCGAACAAGCTGTCGAGCGTCTGCTGGCACCATTTCAGGGAAGAAAAAAAGTTTTATTTGCCTGCCGTGAAAACGCCTGCCGCAGCCAGATGGCCAGTGCCTTTGCTCAATTTCTGGCCGGTGATAAACTGGATGTCTCCAATGGCGGCAGCGAGCCGGCCGAAAAAATCAATCCGGACATGGTTAAAGTAATGCATGAAAAGGGGATCGACATGGAGCTTAGAAGTCCCCGGTCGATTGAGGAAGCAATTTCCAACAGCGCCCCTGAATTAATTATCACCATGGGATGCGGGGAACAGTGTCCGCTGGTGCCGGGGGCCAAGATAACAGACTGGGATTTGCCGGATCCGGCCGGCAAATCGATAGAATATATGCGGGACGTCCGCGATAAAATTGAAGAAAAAGTAGTGAACCTGATCAACGAAGTTAAATAATGATTAGAAGTGGTTTAAACGGTGGAATATATGGCCCAACCTGAGGAAATGTATCAGTGCCAGACGGCGAATTGTGGATACATCTATGACCCGGATAGAGGCAATCGCAGAGCCAAGATTGCCAAGGGCACCAGCTTTGGGGACCTTCCGGAAGAAGGGATATGCCCGGTGTGCGGTGCCGGTAAAAAAATGTTCAGGCCGCTGGCAGGTCCGGGATCCGCTAAAGATCAATAGAAATGCACTTGCAAAACCCGTTTCATTTGATATTAAACATCGATTAGTTTTCACAATGGTTATAAGTGGCTTAATCAAAAAGACAATCTAACTCAATGAGAGGAGGAGCGAATGGACAGGTATGTATGCACAATTTGCGGATATGTTTACGATCCGAAACAGGGTGACCCGGATAACGGTGTGGGCGCCGGCACCAAATGGGAAGATGTTCCTGATGATTGGGAATGCCCGGTTTGCGGCGCATCCAAGGATGACTTCGAAAAAGAATAAAAACTATCAGAAGCATTGAACATTGCAGGTTTTATGGTGCCCTTTTCTGGCAAAGACTCACTTCGCGGCCAAAAAGGGCATCATTATCTGAGAAGCCGTCGAGCTTGGAACTGCGATACCGTCAGGGCAGGCATTGAATATTGCCTGCAGGCCATTCATGTTTATTTTCAGTCGTCAAACCAGAAAAATTGATAGGGAGCAAAATGGAACCGATAGAAATATCCAAGGGTGTCTACAGTGTCGGCGTTACCGACTGGAATATCAGAGATTTTCACGGCTATTCCACGGATCTGGGAACAACCTATAATGCGTTTTTAATCGTTGATGAAAAAATCGCCCTTGTTGACACGGTCAGGAAGGGATTTGCTGGTGAGTTGCTGGAAAACATCAGCCAGATTGTCGATCCGAAATCAATTGATTACGTTATCAGCAACCATACCGAGATGGATCACTCCGGGGGATTGGCCCGGGTGATGCATCGAATTGGAGAAGACAAGCCGATATACTGCTCCAAAATGGGGAGTAAAAATCTACCCAAACATTTCTCACCAAAATGGAATTACCAACCCGTGGCAACCGGAGATGAGCTGAGTCTGGGAAACCGGACGCTGACGTTTTTAGAGACTCGAATGATCCATTGGCCGGACAGCATGTTTACCTATCTGAATCAAAACCAGATTTTATTTTCAAGCGACGGATTTGGTCAACACTATGCCGGTCCTGAAAAATTTGATGACCAGATCGATGAGCCCACGGTCATGTATCACGCCAAAAAATATTTTGCCAATATTCTGCTGCTGTATTCGACTCATATTCAAAAACTTCTGGATAAAGTATTAAGCCTCGGTCTCGAATTCAAAATGATATGCCCGGATCACGGTATTATCTGGCGCAAAGACCCGGGTAAAATAGTGGAGGCCTATATTCGATGGTGCCGGCAGGAACCTGACAAAAAAGCCGTGGTTATTTACGACACTATGTGGCACAGCACCGAGCAGATGGCCCATGCCATCGTTTCAGGCATATCCCGGGAAGGTGTCCCGGCCAAGCCCCTGCACCTGAGAAAGACCCATCGCAGCGAGATCATCACGGATGTCTTTGATGCCAAAGCAGTCGTCGTGGGATCCCCGACGTTGAATAATCAATTGTACCCGTCCCTGGCTGATTTTTTGACGTATATGAAAGGCCTTAAGCCGTTGAATAAAATTGGGGCGGCATTTGGATCATACGGCTGGAGCGGTGAGGCCGTCAAAATGATCAACCAGGAGCTTGAGGCCATGAATTTTGAAATCATCGATCCGGGACTGAGGGTCCAATATGTCCCGGACAAAGAATCACTTGAAAGCTGCTACGAGTTGGGCCGCAAGATCGGCAAGGCCGTAACAGGTTAAATATGAAAACGCCGTTAGTTGAACTCAGTGATTGTATCGCATGCGGTGTTTGTGCAGAAGTCAGCCCTGAAGTATTCAGGCTAAACGATGCCGGGTACATTGAAATAATCGAACTTGACACCTATCCCGAAGATGAGGTTAACGATGCAATTAAATATTGCCCTACTGATTGTATCAGCTGGATAGATGAGTAAAGTAACGAGGTTGTTATGAAAAAATTTGCCCTTTTGAAATGAAAGATCAAAAGTTACGCAGCCGTCAAATAAAAAAAAAGATCCTGCAGCATCTTCAGCATGAACCCTTTGACAAAGAACTCGATGAAATTTGCCGCCTGCCTCTCAAAGCGACCGTCAGCCCGCTTTTCTCTTTTCTGTGCAGCATCGATGAACTAATAAAGTGGAGAGCGGTGACGGCCCTCGGAAAAGTTGTTTCAGATCTGGCGGCGCTGGACCTAGAATCTGCCAGAGTCGTTATGCGACGCTTTATCTGGAATTTGAATGATGAATCCGGCGGCATCGGCTGGGGTTGCCCGGAATCAATGGCCGAGGTCATGGCGCAAAATAAGGGGCTGGCAGAGGAATACGGGTGCATCCTTATTTCTTATATCCAGCCCGAGGGCAATTACCTCGAGCATGAAGGTTTGCAGCGGGGGGTGCTCTGGGGAATTGGGCGGCTGGCCCATTCCCATCCGCAGTATACCCGAACAATCAGCGGGTATCTGATTCCCTATATGGAATCCAACGATCCCATCCTGCGCGGATTAGCCGCCTGGGCAGTAGGCCCTGCTGATGGTGTCGAAACAATTCCCCGGCTAAAAGAACTTGCCGACGATCCTTCCCGCATAAAACTTTATCGAGATGGAAAGTTTGATCAATATACCGTTGGCCAATTGGCCCGGGAAGCATTGTCAATGGTAAAAGGGGAACCTGATGGGTTGTGAATATGAAAAAAACCAACGTTGAACTCGCCAAAGGCGAGCAAGTCCGCCCAGCCTATGGCGAGTTGGGCGTTCGATGTTCGTCCTTTTTGCGTTCGATGATCGACGTTCATCTTAAAAAGCGACCTTGTTAGGAAGCGCTCCAATTATAGGATAGGGGATTTAAATATGAAATGGACCCAGGAAGCCGATGACACCATCAGAAAAGTTCCATTTTTCGTTCGCAAAAAAGTCCGGGCGCGGGTTGAAAAAGAAGCCCGGGAAGCCGGAAAGCAAGTCATCTCTCTGGCGGATGTTAAAGCCACCCAGGCACGCTATCTGAATAATATGTCTTCTGAAGTTAAAGGCTATCAATTGGATACCTGTTTCGGGCCGAATGGTTGCCCGAACCGGGCGGTGATCAGTGATGGGCTATTGCAAAAAATTGAAGCCGTGCTTAAAGAGGAAGACTTGCTCGGATTTCTCAAAGCCAGCGTTAAAGGGGATCTTAAATTCCACCATGAATTCAGAATCGCCCTGGCAGACTGCCCCAATGCCTGCTCCCAGCCCCAGATAAAAGACATCGGCATCATCGGCGCCTGCGCACCCGGGTTGACCGCAGAACCCTGCACCCTGTGTGAAGCCTGTGTTGAGGCCTGTAAAGAAAATGCAATCACTTTAAACACCGCAGCTGAATCCCCGCAAATTGACATGGACTGCTGCCTGTATTGCGGAAAATGCATGCAGGCCTGCCCCACCGGCACGATAACGGAGGGCCACAAAGGGTTCCGGGTACAACTGGGAGGTAAACTCGGCCGCCATCCCCGCCTTGCGAAAGAGCTGCCGGGAATTTACAGCGAAGCTCAGGTGGTCTTGATTATCAAGGAGTGTCTGCAGTTTTATAAACAAACCAGCAAAAATGGTGAAAGATTCGGTCAAATATTAACGCCTGATGATTTTAATCGAATAGCCGGACGTTTTCAGGACTAAGCCACCTCATTTTTGATTTTCATATATTTTAAACAAAACACTAAACACAAAATACAAAACACTTGCTGAATTCTTTGTTATAGAATTCAGCATAATTGACATGCCTTGATTTCATACTATATTAATAGGCAATAAGGATTTAGATCACCAACCTGTAACAGTTTACATCTAAGGAGAATGATAAACATGGAAAAAAAGACTTTTTCAATCCCGAATATTTCCTGCGGACATTGTGTGATGTCGATTAAAAATGAATTGAACGAACTGGAAGGTGTAAAATCGGTGGAGGGCAATCCAGCGGCCAAAAGCATAGATGTCGAATGGGAAGCCCCGATCACCGAGGCTAAGATCAAAGAAACCCTGAAAGAAATCAATTATCCGGCCGCATAGCCTTGTTTAGCTGGTTAGACGATACGCTGGAGGATCTATAAACCATTTAAAATATTCACAGCAGAGCGCAGAGGCTATTTATTTTTAGTTTTCCATATCAAAAAAGGTTAACAATAGTAACTGATGACGGAAGAAAAATTCACATTACCCATTACCGGGATGACCTGCGCCAATTGCGCCGCCAACATAGAACGCGGTGTCAAAAAACTCAAGGGCGTGGCTGATGCCAGTGTCAATTTTGCCGCTGAAAACGCGGCCGTCACTATCGACCCGAAGTTGCTGAAGTTAGAGGATGTGGTCGAAAAAATCCAGGCTTCGGGTTACGGGGTGACCACGGCCAAAGTTGAAATGCCCATCACCGGCATGACCTGTGCCAACTGTGCTGCCAATATCGAACGGGCCCTCAACAAAAAAACCGCCGGTGTGGTAACGGCTGCGGTAAACTTTGCCACGGAGCGGGTAGCGGTGGAATATATCCCCGGCGCTTTAAATCTCGATGACATTGTGGCGGCGATCGAAAAGGCGGGGTACGGCGCCATTCCCCCGGCAGAAGGCTTTGACGAAGAAGATGCCGAACAAAAAGCGCGGGATACCGAAATTAAAGACCAAACCCGCAAATTTGCCGTCGGGGTATTGTTTGCCCTGCCGCTTTTTATCTTAAGTATGGGGCGTGATTTCGGCCTGATCGGGCCGTGGAGCCATGCCCCCTGGGTCAACTGGATGTTCTGGGCCCTGGCCACACCGGTTCAATTTTACACCGGCTGGGATTACTATCAAGGCGGGTTGAAAAGTCTCAAAAATAAAAGTGCCAACATGGACGTTCTGGTGGCCATGGGATCCTCGGTGGCCTATTTTTATTCGCTGGCCGTCATCCTTTTCCCCGCCTTGGGGGGTCATGTATATTTCGAAACCTCCGCGGTTATAATCACGCTGATCAAACTGGGCAAAATGCTCGAATCCCGCACCAAAGGCCGAACCGGGGGAGCCATTCGCAAACTGATTGGCCTGCGCCCCAAAACCGCAACGATCCTGGATAATGACACCGAAAAAGAGATCCCTTTAACCCGGGTTAAAGTCGGTGATACGGTGATCGTGCGTCCGGGGGAACGGATTCCGGTGGACGGCCTGGTGCTGGATGGACAGTCGGCCGTGGATGAGTCCATGCTCAGCGGTGAACCGCTGCCGGTTGACAAGCAGCCGGGGGATACTGTCGTAGGCGGCACAATTAATGGTCAGGGGCTTTTAAGATTCAGTGCCACCCGCGTCGGCAAGGAAACCGCCCTGGCTCAGATCATCCGCCTGGTTCAGGAAGCCCAGGGCAGTAAAGCGCCCATCCAAGCCCTGGCCGACAGGGTTGCGGCTATATTTGTACCGGCTATCATTGGGATAGCATTTTTTGTCTTTTTGCTGTGGTGGGGTCTAACCGGTGAGTTTGTCCCGGCCATGATCCGCCTGGTGGCGGTTCTGGTAATTGCCTGCCCGTGCGCTCTGGGATTGGCCACGCCGACAGCGATTATGGCCGGTACCGGCAAGGGGGCGGAAAAAGGCATCCTGTTTAAAAGCAGCGCAGCCCTGGAAACGGCTACACACCTGAACACGATTGTGCTGGATAAGACCGGAACCATTACCATGGGCAAACCCGCTGTCGTAGATATCATACCGTTCAAACCCGTTTGCGAAACAGAGGAAGATCTATTGCAGCTGGCCGCTTCGGTTGAAAGAGGCTCTGAGCACCCTCTTGGAAAAGCCGTTGTCAATGAAGCCAGGACCCGGCAGATTGCGCTTTTTGAGCCCAGAGATTTTAAAGCTGCAGGCGGGTTCGGCGTTGAAGCCAGAGTGGACGATGAACCGGTCATGGTCGGAAAACCAGGATGGTTCGAGGAATCGGGCATTGATATCGAATCTGCCACTAACCGGATCCAGGCCCTCCAGTCCCAAGGCAAAACCGTTATGGTGGTTGCAAAGGACCGCGCAGTCTGCGGCCTGATAGCCGTTTCCGACACTCTGAAGCCGGAGTCTAAAGATGCCATCCAGAAGCTTCACGATCAGCATCTCAAGGTCGTGATGCTGACCGGAGATAATCTGCAAACGGCCCAAGCCATTGGCGACCAGGTCAATATTGACGATATCCTGGCCGAGGTTAAGCCGGATGAAAAATCATCCAAAATTAAAGATCTGCAGCAAAACGGCGAGCGTGTCGGCATGGTGGGTGACGGGATTAATGATGCCCCGGCCCTGGCCCAGGCCGATGTGGGTCTGGCAATTGGAACCGGGACCGATGTGGCCATGGAAACGGCCGGCGTCATTCTGTCCAGCGGAAGCTTAATCGGTGTGCCCCGGGCAATCCGGCTCAGCCGGGCCACGATGAACACCATTAAACAAAATCTTTTCTGGGCCTTTGGATACAATGTCATCCTGATACCGATTGCGGCCGGTATCCTCTATCCCTTCGAATCCCTGCCAACCATGCTACGGCAGCTGCATCCCATTCTGGCCGCCCTGGCCATGGCCTTCAGCAGTATTTCGGTGGTCACTAATTCCCTCAGGCTTTACAAAGCAAAGATCAAATAGGGGAAAAAGCTTGGATGAATGGCACTCAACATTTTTCTGATGGTGCTTTTATTTGAGCTCAAAAGGGTAAATAACCTTCCAGTCTTGCTGCATGTCCACCACGGTCCACCCCCTGTTGAGCGCTTCATCCAGCGCCTTATCCAGATGACCAATTTTCGACTTGCGATCATAGGCCCATTCGCGCTTGGCATCGGTGTGGCGGACCAAGAGCGCCAGGCGCGGACCCTGTCCGGCAGTTGTCCATTGCAGCATCTGCAAGTCGCCGTCGGAGTTGCCGAATGCGGCGATAGGGCGCCGGCCGATGAATAGGTTGATACCCACCGGTTTGCCGTCCTTGTCGTCTATGAAGTTCAACTCCGGCAGGCGCACGAGCACGGGCTGGCCGTCGCGCATTGCAAACTGCGTCTTGATGCTACTGCCGATGACCTGCTGGGGTGGGATGCCATAGACTTTTTCCGTCCAGGGACGCATGAACTCGATGCCGCCGCCGGATACGATGAAGGTCTTGAAGCCGTTCATGCGCAGGTAGGCGAGCACTTCAAGCATCGGCTGAAACACCATCTCGGTGTATGGCCGCTTTGTCGTGGGATGTCGCGCCGTGGCGACCCAATCCTTCACGATCTGCTCGAACTCCTCGGTGGTCATGCCTGCGTGGGTAGCCATGACGATTTCGAGCATTGCCTTTTCGCCGCCTGCCAGCGCGGATTTCACGTCGCCCTTGAGCAGCGAGGCAAAAGGGTCCTTGTCCTTCCATTCGGGGTGCAGCGGCGCCAGAACCTTCACGCGGTCGAGCGCGAAGAACAGTTGGAAGTACATCGGCTGTTCGGCCCACAGTGTGCCGTCGTTGTCGAAGACGGCGATGCGCTCGGCAGGCGGGACGAAGTCCGGAGAGCCTTCGCCGGTCACCCGTTCGACGAAAGTGACAATGGCTTTCTTCGGGGCAGTGTCGTTCCAGGATGGCAATGGATCGGCGGCGAAGGCTGTATTTGCGAGCAGCAGGATGAGCAGGCACTTCACAAGCAAACGCTTCATATATATTCTCCTTGCAGGTATAAATTATGGGGGCGCTCCCAGCGCAAGCGCCCTCCCCGGCGGTCATTCTACTTCGATCCGATGTTTTGTTGGAGTTGGTCGAGCACCTTCTCGAGGCTGAAGCTGGCGGCCTTCTGGCGCGGTGGATAGTCCTTGAAGGTCGCCAGGAAATTGGCGACGTAAGCCTGTGCCGGCACCATCAAGAATGCGTGATCAATGTACCAGTCCCAGTATGTGTTCGAGGTGACGTCCGCCCGCTCATAGGGATCCAGGCGCAGGTTGAACAGCTTGGGCGCCCGCAGCAGCGTATAGGGCTCGAACCAGATCTGCAGTGTGCCGCGCTGGCGCTGCTCCATGAACACGAGCTTCCAGTTGTCGTACCGCAACCCGGTCAGGTCGCCGTCATCGGAGAAGTAGAAAAAGGATTCCCGGGGGCCCTTCGACTCCATCCCGGTCAGGTAAGGCAGAAAGTTGTACCCGTCCAGGTGCACCTTATAGGTGGTTTTGCCGACCTTGTACCCCTTGAGCAGATTGTTCTTCACATCCGGATCGCCGGCCGCTGCCAGCAGGGTCGGGAACCAGTCCATGTGCGAAATGATCTCGTTGGACACACTCCCGGCCTTGATCTTGCCCGGCCAGCGCACCATGGCGGGGACGCGGTAAGCTCCTTCCCAGTTCGAATTTTTTTCGTTGCGAAACGGCGTCATGCCGCCGTCGGGCCAGGTGTTCATGTGCGGGCCGTTATCGGTCCCGTACAGGACGATCGTGTTATCGGCAATGCCCAGATTGTTGATCTTCTGCAGCACGGTGCCCACGTTCTTGTCGTGGTCGATCATGGCGTCGTGGTACTGGCTCTGCCAGCGTCCCGACTGTCCGATGCTCTCGGGCTTGGGATGGGTGCGGAAGTGCATGTGGGTGAAGTTCACCCACACGAACATCGGCTTGCCTGCTTGGTGCTGCTTGTCGATGAACGCCGCAGCCCGGGTGGCGATGTCGTCATCGATGGTTTCCATGCGCTTTCTGGTGAGCGGACCGGTGTCTTCGATCTTCTGCGTGCCGTCAGGCATCGCCAGGCTGTGGATCACACCGCGCGGACCGAAGCGCTTGCGAAACTCGGGGTCCTTCGGATAGTCGGCCTGCTCCGGTTCTTCCTCGGCGTTCAGGTGGTAGAGGTTGCCGTAAAACTCGTCGAAACCGTGCGCGGTCGGCAGGTGTTCGTCGCGGTCGCCCAGGTGGTTCTTTCCGAACTGGCCGGTGGCGTATCCCTGGGCCTTGAGCAGGGTGGCAATGGTCGGGTCCTGGGCGCTGAGCCCTTCCTTGGCGCCGGGCATGCCAACCTTGCTGAGTCCTGTGCGGAACACGCTCTGGCCGGTAATGAACGCCGAACGACCGGCGGTACAGCTCTGTTCCGCGTAATAGTCGGTGAAGATCATCCCCTCGTTGGCGATGCGGTCGATGTTGGGAGTGCGATAGCCCATCAGACCCTTCGAATAGGCGCTGACGTTGGTCTGGCCAATGTCATCGCCCCAGATGATGACGATATTGGGTTTTTCATTTGCCGCCGACACCGGACCGATAGTCAGCAAGAACGTAAGCATTAACAACGGAATAAAAAAATATGGCGTTTTTTTCATGTTTTCCTCCCATTTAGCTGTTGGCCTAAATTCAAATAACCGTAATTTAGGTTGAATTTCAAATTCTCTAATCCCCGCATCAGGCTGTGAGGCGAAGATTTAAAGTTGGGACTAGCGTCTCGATTCAGGTTAAAAAAAGGGGAATGGTTGATTCAGGGCTATGTGCTAATTTCTAAACTAAGGGCTCAGGTTTCGACTGTCAATTCTCATTTAAAATAAATTTTAGGGGTTCTGAAACTTTTTGTAACCGTTTAACTACCCCTGTCTCATTACAGGCAAATCTCAGAATGAAGCGGAATAACTTGATTGGACTTTACCATTTTATCAGGAGGTTAAATGGAGCAACAGATTTCCAGAAGATCATTTTTAAAGGGCGGGATGGCGGCGGCGGCAGGCGTGGCGGCCGCCGGCATTCCGGGAACAGAGGCCTTGGCGGCACCTGATGAGAGCAAACAATTGGCGACCTTGATTGACATCAGCAAATGCGTCGGCTGCGAAGCCTGCGTGGATGCCTGCTCGGAAGTCAATGCCGCAAAATATCCCAATCCCCGGAAACCATTTCCGAAAATGGTCCCCAGCCGGGTGCCGGTAGAGGACTGGTCTGAAAAACAGGATGTAAACGACCGCTTGACCCCCTATAACTGGCTCTTTATCCAGCACGCCGAAGTCGAAATTAATGGCGAAGACACCGAGCTGACAATCCCGCGGCGCTGTATGCACTGCGTTAACCCGCCCTGTGTCAAGCTTTGCCCATGGGGCGCAGCCCGGCAGCTGGAAAACGGGATTTCAAGGATCGACTCGGACCTGTGCCTGGGAGGGTCCAAATGCAAAAAGCTCTGCCCCTGGAACATTCCCCAGCGCCAGACCGGTACCGGCCTTTATCTGGACATTCTGCCGTCCATGGCCGGCAACGGTGTGATGTACAAATGCGATCGGTGCTACCAAAGAGTCGCCGAAGGCGAATTGCCGGCCTGCATCGAGGCCTGCCCGGAAGGTGTCCAGACCATCGGGCCCCGGGATGAAATCATAAAAAAGGCCCACGCCCTGGCCAGGGAAATCAACGGCTATATCTACGGAGAGAAGGAAAACGGCGGCACCAACACCATTTATGTCTCACCGGTTCCCTTTGAAGAACTCAACAAAGCCGTCGAAAAAGGCAAGGGCAAACCCCACCTGAAACCGGTGAAAGATACCATGGCCCAGGCCAATAACCTGGCAGCCGCCATGCTCCTGGCCCCGGTGGCCGGAATTGCAGCCGCCGTCGGAAAATATTTTAAAAATGCCAGAACACTAAAAAGGGGGAGTAACCAATGAATCAAAATTTTGCAAACGCCCGGGTGATCAGCCGACCGGTGCGCTGGATGTACCTGGCAACGGGCTTTTTTCTGGTGCTGACCGGTTTTGGACAGATGCCGATTTTCAAACGCTATTATATCGCCGACATCCCCGGACTCGGCTGGCTGGCTGAATTCTTTGTGACCCATTATATCCATTATCTGGGCGCTATTGTGTTGCTGGCACTGGCCGCCTATATGGTTGCAGACTATTTGATGTCGAAGCGCAATTCGTGGAACCTAACGGCCAGCGGGTATGTTCGTATCGCCCTGCTGACCGGCCTTCTGGTCAGTGGCGCCCTGCTGGTGATCAGGAATCTGACCGGATCCAGTCTAACGGCCGGATTTATTATTTTTCTGGATCTCACCCATCTGGGGCTTGTGATGGTTTTTCTGTTTGTCAGTCTTTACTGCCTGATCTTTAAAAAACATTGGACAACCAGACGATAACGGCGTATTGAAATACGAGGAGATAACCCATGAAAGACATGTTAATCGTTCTGGCAATCGTGGTCGCATGGTTTGTGCTTCAGAGATACGTATTGCCGAAGCTCGGAATTCCCACCTGACTGGCAGACTCTTGTCAGGTGACAAGCAGTGATGACAACAGAAAAGAATCAGAACCGCAAAATAATCAAAGACAATGATTTTGATCTGATACAGGCGATCAACTCGGGCCAGACTGAAAAATTTCACGACCTTGTCAAAAGGTATGAACAGAAGCTTTACAACTTCAGTCTGCGGATGTGCCGGAATCCCAGTGATGCAGAGGATATGATTCAGGACACATTCTTAAATGTTTTCAAATACTTAAAAAATTTTAGACACGAAACCAAATTTAAAAACTGGCTCTACAAAGTTGCCGCCAGCACCTGTATCAAAAAAAGACGCAAGTCCAAATTTGCCCCGGAAAAAGAACTGTCTTTAGATGAATTTTTGCCAAATGATGAAGTCGAGAAACCGGAGCATGTTCCGGAGTGGGCATTGTTGCCCCTGGAGAAGCTGCTCAATGAAGAGCTTTCCAGCGTTATTAACCAGACCGTCCTGGCGCTTCCGGAAAAGTATCGCGTGGTTATCGTTTTACGGGATATCGAGGGATTCAGCACAGCCGAAACGGCTCAGATTCTGAATCTGTCGCCATCCAACGTGAAGGTGATACTCCACCGGGCGCGGCTTTACCTGAGGGATAAATTGAAAGGATATTTTGAAAATGACCGGTGACGACCATGACCATCAACATTGTCTGGAGATGTTTGAAAAACTATCCGAATATATCGATGGTGAACTGGATCATGCGACCTGTGCTGAAATTGAAAAACACGCCAAAAATTGTGTAGCCTGCTTCTCCTGCATGGAAACGCTGAAAAGAACCGTGGCCCTCTGCAAAACCGTCAAAGACCAACCGATCCCGCAGGAATTTTCAAAAAAATTAAAAGAAATCATTCAAAATATTCCAAAAACTACCACTGCCTAAGAGCTTGATAAAACCATATCGATAGCTTTTGAAGATGCCATAAATAAATTTCAATCGGTATTTTTTCCATACTTCAAATCCGCAATCCCAAATCAAAAATGCAAGTACCGATTCCATTCTACAAATATCACGCCCTCGGCAATGACTACATCGTTATAGCACCCGATGGATTCGTCCGGGAATTGACCCCGGAAATGATTCGATTGATATGCCACCGCAATTACGGCATTGGATCCGACGGAATACTGTACGGCCCCTTTGATGATCCGGAGTGTGATTTTGGATTGCGGATCTACAATCCGGACGGCAGCGAAGCCGAAAAAAGCGGCAACGGGCTGCGCATCTTCTCCCGCTATCTATGGGACCAAGGGTTGATTGACAGCCTCCCGGTCAGCATTAAAACTGCCGGCGGTCCGGTCACGGCCAGGATTAGCCAACAGGGTAAAATTGTCACCGTGGATATGGGGCAGGTAAGTTTTGACAGTCGCAAAATACCGCTCACCGGCGCGACTCGCGAAGTTATCAACGAAACCATCGAGGTCAAGGGACAGATGCTTGAATATTGTGCCGCCACCATCGGCAACCCGCACTGTGTTATTTTGCGACCCCAGGCTTTTGCAGATGAGGCGCGGAATTGGGGACCGTTGATCGAGATCGATCCGCGCTTTCCCAACCGCACCAATGTCCAGTTCATGCAGGTCATGGATCGTTCAAACATCCGCATCGAAATCTGGGAACGTGGTGCCGGCTACACCCTGGCCTCGGGCAGCAGCAGCAGTGCAGCCGCGGCCGTCGCCCACCGCCTGGGGCTGTGCGATCAAGAAATCACCGTACACATGCCCGGCGGCCGGATTAAAATTGAGATTTCGCCGGACTTTGCGATTTCCATGACCGGAGGTGTTACCCGGGTGGCCACGGGAACCATTGATCCGGAGATGTTTGCAGAGCTAAATAGAGCAGGAGAAGGATAAATTGCGCTGCATTGACAGGCCAGGTGCTTGGTACCAATAGGAATATTGGAATGCTGGAATAATGGAATACTGAAGATAGTGTTTGATCCCGAAAAATATAAATATTTTTAAAAATTTGTGGCAATGCGTGATGCCGTCACTCGTAGAGTTCTACCGATATCTTAGCCGCTTCACTTTTCCTGAGGGAAAGATGATACCCCCTGGCTTTGACGTCGATGTGATCATCCTGGGATTTCTGGCCCTCGACTTCGATAATGCTCCCCGAAGAAATCCCCAATCCGGATAACCGATTGTCAATTTCACTGTGTTTTTGGATGTTGATTATCTTGCCGCGTTGTCCGGGATCCATTGCTTCTAAAAGCACCGCCTCCTTTGAAGAATTACAAATGAGGTCCTTTCTTTTCTCTAAGTTCTCGAGACACAGCGAGATAGAGTCGGCACACCGGACAGAGGTATCTCCCTTCTCGCAATGCCGCCGAAACCCCTTGATCCATTCCTGGCCGCCCCGGGGGCATATTTCTACGAACTCCACAAAATTGATAATCCGGTCCAGTATTTTATTGGAAATGGCGTGTTCGATTTTACAGGAAGATTCTTCGGCTTCATCTTCCTCCAGTAAAAGGATCTTTATGAAAAAGTCCTTCAGGGTCTCATGCCGGCGGACGACATCTTCGGCTAAAATTTTGCCTTTGTCAGTCAGGGTAATGATGTCGTAAGGCGCATAATTCACATATCCCTTTTCCGCAAGTGAACGCAGGGCGCCCGTTACCGAGGATTTATTGACCTTCAGCCGATCGGATATGTCCTTGGCTCTGGCGGCCTGCTTTTCAGATGAAATGTGAAATATGGCCTCCAGATAATCTTCCATGTTTGAACTTAGTGCTGCTTGAGGTGCCATGGTACCTTCCATAAAGTAGCAATTATCATAGTTAATATTGTGCTGCCTGATGCAGCCATTATTATCACGAAAACACGAAAGTACGAAAACACGAAAAAGAAAATAAAATTTCGTGTCTTCTCCGCCGGCGGATGTTTTCGTGATTAATTATCCTTTTTAGCTTGAGGCAAATCACACGTAGATGAGTCTGTCGAACAGGAAGTGCATCCGCAGCTGCACGGGTTCTTTTTTGTGTATTTTCTATAATAGCTGCGACCGATGAAGAAGGCCGCCAGCCCGACAATTAAAATGACAAGGAGATTTTCCATTTTACCTCACCAACACCCCCAATGCCGATCCGGTTTGAAAAATAAGAACAGCCAAACCAAAAGCTAACAGGGTGTTAAAAATAATAGCAAAAGCGCCCCATTTCCAGGATCCGGATTCTTTGGCAATTGAGACGACCGCCACAATGCAGGGGGCATAAAACATGGTAAACACAATCAGACCCAAGGCCATTAGCGGCGACCAGCCGGGGTCATTGGCCAGGGTTCTGGAAAGAGAGCCGCTCTCCTCCGGATCAACTTCTCCCAACGAATAGGCGGTGCCGAGGGTGGACACCATCACTTCTTTGGCAGCAAATCCCCCGATCAGGGCAATATTGGTGCGCCAATCAAATCCAGCCCATCGGGATACGGATTCAAGAGCGGTCCCAATGCGGCCGGCCGCAGAGTATCTCAGACTCGCTTCAGCCTCTGCGTAATCTATGCTCTGCAGTTGTTTTTTTAGATTCAGGGCTTCCCCGGAACGATCGCTGCCTTTATCAGCGCTTTGCAGTTCACCGCTAACTGAAGCCGGGACAGAACCCAGCAATGACTGGCGCCCGGATTCAAACTCAGCTACCCTTGATTCCGGAAGCATGGGAAAGGTCATCATGGCCCACAGAATAATCGAAAATCCCAGGATGACCGTCCCGGCTTTTTTTATATACTGCCAGGTTCTCTCCCAGGTATGAATCGCCAATCCTTTAAAGGTCGGCATCCGATAGGGAGGAAGTTCCATCACAAAAGGGGTCGAAGCACCTTTGATGACGGTAAGCCGTAACAGTTTGGCAACCAGCAGAGCGCCGGACCAGGCTCCCAGGGTAATGGCAAACATGATCGCGGCCTCATGCTTTTCAAAAAAAGCCGCGATCAACAGGGCAAATACAGGCAGTTTGGCTCCACAATTCATAAATGGCACCGTCAGCAAGGTCGCCAGACGCTCCCGCGGGGATTTCAGCGTCCGGGTAGCCATCACTCCCGGGACCGCACAGCCCCCGGCAATACCGCCGGAGACAATAAAGGCCATGACCGAACTGCCGTGCAGTCCGAATATTCGAAACACCCTGTCCAGCATAAAGGCGACCCGGGCCAAATATCCGGAATCCTCGAGAAAGGCAATTCCGAAAAACATGAACATGATCAAAGGCACAAAACCCAGCACTCCACCGACGCCGTCGATTATTCCGGAAACGATCAGGGATCGGAGCAGACCATCGGGCAGAAGGGTGTAAAGGCTATGACCGATCCAGCCGAAAAGGCCTTCCAGCCAACCCACGGGCACCTTGCTGTAGCTGAAAACCACATGAAACAGCACCGCGAGGACGGCCAGCATAATGAGGGGACCCAGAAAACGGTTGGTTAAAACTTTGTCAATTTTATCTGAAGAGTATAGGCGGTTCGGATCATATTTTTGATAAATGACCCCCTGTTTAAGGATGGATTTGATATAACCATAGCGCTGGTCCGCGATCATGGCTTCAGGGTAGGTGTCCAGGGTATTCAGTAGGTGACTGGATACTTTTTTGACCGTGACCTCTAATTTGGCCGCCAGCTCGGGATTTGTCTTTTTACCCTGGCTTAAAATCTGTTCATCCTTTTCCATGTATTTCAGGGCGATCCAGCGCGCCGGATAGGTATCGGTCAGAAAGTTGTTGGTCCCGATCTCCTTTTCCATGTCAAGCATGGCATTATCAACATCATCGCCATAGGATATTTTAAGGGCACCAAATTTCCTTTTCTCCTTCACAATGTGGGCGGCGCTTTCCATCAACTCATTTTTGCCCTGGCCGGTCCGGGCAATTGTGGGTACCACCGGCACTCCTAATAGGGTGGACAATTTTTCGGCATTGACCTCGATGCCGCGCTTTTTGGCGACATCCATCATGTTAAGGGCAATGCACACCGGAATGCCCATCTCGAGAAACTGAACGGCAAGATACAGGTTGCGCTCCAGATTGGATGAATCCACAATGTTGATTACCACTTCGGGCTTTTCGTTGACCAGATAATTTCGGGCAACCACTTCCTCCAATGAATAGGCCGTGAGCGAATAGGTCCCGGGCAAATCAACAATGTGCAATGTGAAATCTTTATGGTTATAGGTCCCCTCTTTTTTCTCAACCGTGACACCCGGATAATTGCCGACATGCTGGTGCGCACCGGTCAGTTCATTAAAAAGGGTCGTTTTGCCGGAATTTGGATTGCCGGCCAGAGCAACCGTTGCCTGCATTATACTTCAACCTCCACCTCAATAAAATCAGCTTCATTATTTCTCAGAGTAAGGGTGGCGCCTCGAACTCTCAAGGCCACCGGATCGTACAGGGGCGCCCGTCCCTGGATTCTGATTTCGGTTCCCGGAACCAGACCCATTTCCCTGATACGCTGTCCAAGATCACCGGCTACCTTCACTGCCGTAATCGTTCCCGCTTGATTATCAGCCATCTGGCGTATGTTGATCCGCATTTTGAAACAAGCCTCCTGGGTGACACATAATATTTTACAGACCGAATAATGTTAGGTATACCAAACTTTATGCAATGTCAATTATAAAATTGTATCAAAACAGCTTTATTGGCCAGGATAAAATAAGCGGTATAATTCGGATTTAGGAGGGAAAGTGAGCCTTGCTTGATTCGATTTAAAGCGCATTGGCCGCTGCAAATTGTCAGCGACCAGAATCATGTTTAAACCGCATTAATAACGGATTGGTCCAACATCTTGTCGAATTTTACGTGAATTGAATAATCTTCAAACGGAAAAGGATAAACCCCCACAATAATCCCGCTGCGATCAATCATTTGGCCGGGTCTGCGCTTAGAAGTGTTAAAGGCGACAGATATTCTGCGGCCCAATAATAAGCGGGCTGTTTCCTCTTTTGAAATTCTGATCTCAAATGACAGCCCGCCGACCGATATATCGGAAAGTTCGCCTTTGAAAGATTTACCAATGGGCTCTCCAGACCTATTGAGCAATTGAATTTGTCCTTTGCCGGAAAGTTTGACCCGCTTTAAGGCCCGGCGGTCCATTTTTTTTGATTTTAATAACGCTGTTGCACTTTGAAAGCCCGCACAAAAATCAGATAATTTTTGTTCAAGGGCTGGAACCTCCTTTTTCCATTTCAGCAGGGAATCTTTTGCTATATATTTCAAATTTACGTTGCTCAAAGATATTAATGATGTGGTACATACCGTAGTGGAAAAAAAGTTTTCCTGACCTGCAAGCTGGCCGGGGCCCAACGTATAGAGCAGGACATCACCGGCTTTGTCCTGGTAAATCATTTTTAATTGGCCCTGGTTTATGAAATAAAGATTTGTGTTTAATTTCCCCTGGGAAAAAATCGTCTGGTTAACCCCCAGTATCAAATCTTGCATCGAATAGAAAAGCTCATTTTTTTCTTCGGTATCAAGCGTATCATAAAGCTTGGACCAAATCTGCATATGGATCGGATCCAGCGATTGGCTTTTTCCCTCTTCAATAATTTCGGCAGAACTGATGATTTCATCCAATGCCATTGGGTCAACTTCCAGCAGGCGTTCCCTTAGCTGTTCAGCTTTTGGAAAGTTCTTTTCTCTGGCAGATTGCACAATCATGTTAAAAAGCAATTTTACAGCGGCATTTGTATCGCCATCGGCGATATGTTGACCAACCAATTTTTCGGATTCATCATTGTTGCCCATTCAGAGCACCTCCAGCATTTTTATCCGGGAAGATTTTCAAAAAAATTATATTTATCAAACACCTGAGAGAAGAAATAATGGAGATCAATTTGATGACACAAGGATTGTGGCGTTGCGGCGAAAATAACATCACTCGCTTCCAAAAACCTTCTTGAGCAGATCCGTAACCCGGGCGGCCGGATCCTGACGGATCTTTTTTTCTTCTTCCGCCAGTGTTAAATACAGGCCGTTCAGGGCCTTGTCGGTTACATATTGGTCCAGATCGAAGCTCATCCTGTCGGCGAAAGGGATGGTCTTTATTTTGTCGTCCAGGGATTGATAGGAACTGGTAACGCCGACCTCGGACATGGCCTGGTGAGTAATTGGTTTGAAAATCTCCTGTAAACGACCCGAGGTTTTACCCTGAAAATACTGAGTCGCGGCATCGTCCGGGCCGTCAAGGATCTGGCGGGCATCGGTAAACGACATCTGTTTGACGGCATCCAGGAAAATGGTTTTGGCCTCAGGGGCTGCACGCTCTGCCGCCCTGTTCATGCTTAATTCAAATTCGTCTATCTGGTTGCCAAAGCCGGTAGCCCGCAAGAGTTTCTCAGCTTTCATAACATTTTCCGGCAAGGGAATTTTAATTTTTGGATTTTTAAAATAACCGTCGGTTTTAGAGACCGCTGTGACGGCATTACTTGTACCGACTTCTAAGGCCTGCTTGAGACCATTTATGATTTCATCCTCGCTAAGCCCCTTTTCTCCTCCCAGTTTTTGGGTCGTTTCTTTGAGCCAATTCTGAAATCCGGCATCGGCCTTGGGTCCGTAACTGAATACAAAAAGCAAACTTATAACCAGGGTCAAAATTCTTGATTTCATGTTCCCCCTTTAAAATGTATAAATACATTGGTGTCTTGCCCGTCGATTTCCGGTCTGTTTTCCATCCAGTTTAATATTTTGCAGCCGTCGGCTTCGCCCGATGGTGCCGAACAACTGATGTACGGCATAATAGGGTCTCCGGCAATTGATTTATAGTAAAGCATGCGGGCCTTTTCTTTGGGGAACGCTTCCAGTTCCAGGAGATGAACCATATAGATAAAGCAATCCCCTTCGAACATATCGCTGGTTTCCCTGAACTCGTTAATCCGCTTCTTGAATTTGTCAATGGCGATGTTTTCGTCGTCGGCTTCAATGAACAAATTAAATTCTCCATGACGGCGATCTGTCTCTTTGGTATTTTGCTGATTGGTGGCGTGAAGAAATTTTCCGATGTAAATCATTTTGGTTCCTTTCTAGAGGTCCTCACAAAAAATCTGAAAAAAAGATCTCTGGCCCATTTTCAATGGGGATATACTAACCCGTTCAGGAATATTTGTCCAGAGGCGCTCATTTGATATTGCAGATTAAGGAACCAGCAACTATTTTTGCCTGACCTTATAGCCCTTCTGCTTTAAAAGGGCGACAACACTCCGGGGGCCTACCAAATGCCCGGCACCGACAACGATGAATATGTTCTCGGTCTCTCCCAGCATGCTTACAATTTTCTTCACCCAGTCTTTATTGCGCTGGAGCAGCAGGCGATCTTCCATCTCCGGATAGTCTTCAAAGCTTTTAAATAAGAGTGAATACAGTTTATCGACTTGACCCTTTTGCCAGAAGCGCATCATATCATCAGCCATTTCAGCTGCAATCTCCAGATCCTTCAGGGTTTGGCCTAAAAATGCCTTCTGATCATCGGCGCTCATATTCCCAAGAAGGTCCAGCTGGTAATCTATCGGTTCGAAAAATCCGATCTCTTTTCCATCCGATCGGGCCCTGTCATAATAATGGACATCAAGGCCGTTATCAGAGCTATATCCTAAACGTTGGAACTCAAGGGTGGCCAAGGTTACCGCGAGGAACCAGGGTCTGAAGCGGACAAATTGCTCCATGGGCAGTCCCAGATCGGTCATCCTTTTTTGGAGGGCCATGCGCAAATCACCGGAAATATTTTGCAGCAGGGATTGACCTTCCGGATATTGCCCCATGGCCAACATCTGGTTCAGCACGGCCGGGTCCTGCATAGCCCCCAGATCCGTTTCAAAAACAACTTTTGGGCTTACGCTGTAAGCGGCATTAATTTCGGGTGCCAACGGGTAGGCGTCGCTTTTCAGAAGGTGCAGGGAACCCATCAGAAATACCTTGTGGGTTGGTGTCTCCACTTCCCAGAGACAATGTTTCTGGACGGCTGTCTGTTGGTTTTGCCTGGCATCTAAACCTTCTGAAATAAACAGGGTAAAAATCAGGCTCAGTATTACGCTGGCAGTTCTCAGCCGTTCGCGTTTAAGGGGCAGATGGTATGCCATGTTGATTCTTTTCCAGTTTTCAGGTTGAATGATCAGCAGTAGTTTCAAAACCCCATTTTATCCGCCCTCCGATCCGGACAAGCCCTCCAAAGGCGGGCAAGCCCTCAAGCATGGGTTTGAAAGCCCTTCAATACTTTTAATCTTCAGGCAAGGCAGGATTTTCAAGCCTGGGCGCAACGGGATCCAGATTTTTTAATTTATGGGTAAGGGCATCCAGGTTTTTGATAAATGTCAGACTGTGAGAATATTGCCGGATAAGACGATAAGCTTTGCCGGCCAGACTTTTAACCGCCCGTTGATGGCCAACTTCATTGTGAATGTAAACCCCGGCAGCCTTGATCAATCCCTTCAGCGCCTGGCGTTCATCACCGCTGGCCAGCTTCCATATTCCTTCCAGATGGTCATGGAACTCAAAAAAAAGTCCATTATTCCAAATCACCAGACATTGCAGCAGAGGATCAACCAGTCGGCTATTCTTAATCTGGTTAAACACCTGATCATAGCTCTGCAAACGGTATTGAATGTATTCAAGATAGATTTCAGAGGGGTTTTTTGAGCGCCAGATATCTGCCTCAGCTCGATAGGCCGATGGTTCCATCCGCGCCAGGGCATCGATAAAGGCTTCTGAAAGAGAATTGCGAATATCCCGTGACAACCGATCGTTAAAAGGATCAAATTTGCCGGCAGCTATTTTTGGATTAGGAGCACAAACGGACGATCTCTTCATAATTCGAAAGCTATTCCCATTCTTTTAATATCTGATTCACGATTTTACCGTCAGCCAGCTTGCCAAAATGCTTCATGACCGGTCCCATGGCCTGCATCCTGCTTTTGTATTGAGAAAAATCAATATTTTCGGTTATCCAGATGGTTATCGCTTCGCGATCAATCATCTTCGGCAGATAGGATTGCAAGATTTCAAGGTAATCAGAAGTAGTCTGCCCGGTGAGCTCCAGGACTGTCTGCTCGGATTTTGTAAGCCCCCTGATAATCCCGATGACATCATCGTCGGTTATTTCTTCAGGTTTTTTCAGGCGGGTTGTTTTTTTTCCGCTTTCAAGGGTGATGGGTACGGTCAGTTTGGGAAACTCCGATATGATCATACGCAGGGCCGTGCGGACTTCCTGGTCCTTATTTAACATGGCCGATTTAAGATCGGTGCGAAGCTTAGCATGCAATGATATATTCATATCCTGGCCCCAACCATACTCGCTGTCGTTGCTCATTTTTTACTCCTATAAATATTTAAAATGATAGTCAAAAGTATATCACATTTCTGTAATATTTAAGATAGAAAGATTCAAAACATCCAAAACCGGATTTATCATCGGTTTTGAACCCGATTATAGGAATTTTTGTGGTAACGGGGGGTTTGCCTTAAGCCCCTGGCCCGGAAGCAGTATCACCGTTGAGGTACCATGGGCAAGGATTCTCCCCTTGGCATCTGTCACCTCGGCGTCAGCATATCCCAGCGTTCTCCCCAATTTGATCTGGCGGCCTTTGGCGATAAGTTTGCCGGAAACCGCCGGGGCAAGGTAGTTTAATTTAAGATCAACGGTAGTCACACCCGTGTCCTGGTCTTCGATCTCATAGAATAAAGACCAGAAGGCCGCGGCATCGATAATCGAGGCAAATACACCGCCGTGAACAAAGCCAAATGGCTGTAAATGCTTCCGGGCCAGATCGATTTCCAGTTCTGAAAACCCGGCGCCGACCTCTAAGATCTTCATGGAAAGCAGATCAAAATAAGGACAGCAATTTATCAGCTGATTGACTCTTTGGATATACTCCGGATTGATGGTCTTCATGATTATTCCCGATTAGCATTGGTATGGCACCCCTTTCAGCTTGGCTAAGCGCCTATAGGTCCTTTTCTAATACTTCAGCTTCTTCCTGAATTCTACGCCAGGCATGCTCAACATGGCACCGTTCAGTGCTGGTCTGCCCGACACAAAACCGCAGCGTAAGTCGATCGTGCATAGCGGTGTGAGTAAGGTAGATATCCCCGCTCTGGTTTAGACGGTCCATCAGCCGCTGATTGATCCCGTCTCCGCCCCGATGACGAAAACACACCAGATTTAAAGGCGGCGGCACGGCCAGCTCAAAACGCTCATCCGCCTTAACCCAGCCGGCGAACATCTGGGCGAGCGCAACATGGCGCCGCACATGGTTTTGCAGTCCCTCAACACCGTAATGGCGGATAACAAACCACAGCTTCAAAGAGCGAAACCGCCTTCCCAGCGGAATTTGCCAGTCACGGTAGTCAATCACGGCCCCGGACTCGGTGGCCTGGTTGCGAAGATATTCTGGCAATATACTCAGGGTTCGAATCAGGATACTGCGATCGGCTACATAAAAACAATCACAGTCAAAATTGGTGAACATCCATTTGTGGGGGTTAAAGCAATAACTGTCTGCCAGTTCAAGTCCGTTTTGAATCCAGCGAAACTCCGGGCACAAAGCGGCTGTTCCGGCCATGGCGGCATCCACATGCATCCAGATGTTATTTTCACCACAAATCCTGCCAATCTCCGGCAGTGGATCTATACCGTTGGATGATGTCGTTCCCACCGTGGCCGTTGCAAAAAATGGCACGCGACCCGCCCGCTGATCCCGATCTATCTGGCTGGCCAAGTGATCCGGCCGCATGCCAAAGCGGTCGTCCACATCAATCAACCGCAGGTTTTCCCGACCGATGCCGGCTATTTTGACGTCTTTTTCAATGGAAGAATGGGCCTGGTTGGACGTGTATGCGACCAGACGACCATTGCAGCCCCGGTCGTTGCCGGCAAAATTGGTGATTCGTTCGCGGGCGGCCAGTAATGCGCATAGGGTGGCACTGGAAGCAGAATCCTGTATGACCCCGCCGCCGGTATCAGCCGACAGGAATTTCTGCGGCAAACCCAGCATCTCAACCAGCCAATCAAGTACGTGGGTTTCCAGTTCGGTGCAGGCGGGGCTGGTGGCCCACAACATCCCCTGCACACCAAGACCCGCCGACAGCAGCTCTGCCAGTATGGCCGGTCCCGAAGTATTGCCCGGGAATAGAGCAAAAAAGTTGGGGGATTGCCAATGGGTCACACCGGGGAGGATCAGATCCGAAACGTCCTTGAGAACAGATTCAAAAGCCTCGCCTTTATCCGGCGGGTGGGCGGGCAAAGAGGCCCTGACCTGACCGGGTTTAGACCGGGACAATACCGGCATCGATTCAACGTTCTCATAATAATCGGCTATCCAGTCCACCACCTGGCGTCCGTAGCGCCGAAATTCTTCCGGCGTCATGTGGTAGGATTTGTGTTCGTTCATGGATGCTCCGGTTTTGGTTTACGAGTTAAACATCCGAGAGTAATTGATTTCGTTGTAATAGGTTTCAGGTGTTCCGCCGCAGGCGGAACACCTGAAACCTTTATCCACATGTGAATTACTTCCACCTATTTACCCTCTTTACCTATTTCTCTATTCAACTATTTAACTAATATTTGATCCGCTCATATATATGAAAGTTGTAGGGCTCAATACCATCTATAAATACTGATTTGGTGATTTTAAAGTCGGCCTCGGAAATTTCCGGAAAATAGGTATCCCCGGGAACCTCTCTATCCAGAGCGGTTAAATAGATCCTGTCAGTCACCGGCAGTGACTCCTGATATAATTGGCCGCCGCCGCAAATAAAAGCTTCGTCTTCCTCGCCGGGACAGGATTGGAGGGCACTGTCAAGATCATGTACAATAATGCAGCCGGCGGCTTGATAATCGGATTGACGGGTGATGACTATGTTGGTCCTTCCAGGCAAGGGGCTGCCGATCGATTCATAGGTTTTTCTTCCCATGATAACGGTGTGGCCGAGGGTAATCTCTTTAAACATCTTTTGTTCACCGGGAATCTTCCAGGGAATGTCTCCCCGGTTGCCGATAACACGGTTGGAGGCCATGGCAACGATCTGCGAAATAAGCATGTCATTTACTCCTTGACAGGTGTATTCGACACCGACAAATTAAATCCGAAGTTCTAATTTCGTGCATCGGATTCCAGATTTATTCAAAATAACTTTCGCGTCTAAAGTTCCAATTCCATAAAACTCGGCTTATCAAGGGGATTATAGCAATAGGCTTCGATGGTTTTAAAACCCAGAGAACCATAAAGCCTTTGAGCTGCCTTCATGGATTCGACGGTATCCAGGCGCATCTTTTGATACCCCTTTCGACGGGCCTCGGCGACTACTGAATCCGCCAGCGCCCTTCCGATACCACGACCCTGATGCTCCGGAATTACATAAAGCCGCTTCATTTCACATATTTTATCCTGCAACGGGCGCAGGGCCACGCAACCTGCATGGCCTCCGACTACCTCTGCCAGCAGAATACAGCCTCCGGGTGAGGCATAATCACCCGGCAGTCCTGCCAGTTCCCGGCTGAAACCCTGAAACTCCAGATCGAAACCGAGCGAGCCTGCATACTGAATAAACAGTTCCCGGACCGACTGATAGTGGGCTTTGGTTTGGGCATGGATTATTCGGGTCATGGTCTGCGATTTTATGGTTTCAGGTTTCAGGTTTCAGGTGTCAGGCGGCTCTTAGATGGTCCCGGGCCTCTATTCACTGTTACGGGTTGCGGGTTGCAGGTTACGTGGTTAACATCAGAACAATCAGAAATCTGGATCAACCGTTCTCTGGCGTCTGACACCTGAAACCTGGAACCAGCTGAGCTCAACACTTAAGGAGAGCAATTAATTATTAATTACTCAGGAGCCCTGCATCATATTATTAAACAAAATTAGATAATCATCCTTGCTCATCGGCCGGGGATTATCTGCGTTGCTGCCATTCACAAAAGATTTGAATGCCAGTTCTTCAATATCTGCCGCCTTTACGCCGAAACTGCCGAAGCTGGGCAGGTTTACGTCCACGGCCAGTTGATTTACAGCTTCAACGGCTCTGCGGGCCCCATTCTCTGTCGAATCAGAGGAAATCCCCATGGCAGAGGCAATTCTGGCATATCTCTCCCGGCAGTAGTCCATGTTGTATTCCATTACGGCCGGGAGCACAACGGCATTGCAGACCCCGTGGGCCGTATCGTATTTCCCGCCCAGGGCCTCGGCGATGCAATGGACAGATCCCACATCCGAATGACTGAAGGCAATCCCGGCCAGCACGCTGCCCAAGAGCATCCCGGCCCGAGCTTCCATATCATTTCCCTTAAAGACGGCTATCTTCAAGTATTTTGCCACCAGCTCGATGGCATACAGGGCCGCAGCGTCCGCCAGGGGTTCAGATACCCTTGCCGTATAACCCTCGATGGCATGGGTCAGGGCATCCATTCCGGTTGCAGCCGTCAAACCCGACGGCAGTGTTATCGTCATCTGCGGGTCGAGCAGCGCAATCCTGGGTGCAATACAGGGATGCTTAAGGGTAAATTTAAAGCCTTCTCCGCTGTCTGTAATCACGGAACTGAATGTCACTTCGCTGCCGGTTCCGGCTGTTGTCGGTATGGCAATTAGCGGAAGGACGTTTCCGGAAATTTTACCCCTGCCTTCATAATCCCTGACAGCCCCCCCGTGGGTAGCCAGCACTGCAATGGCCTTGGCACAATCGATGGGACTTCCGCCCCCGACCGCGACCAGGCCGTCTGCCTTCAATCCTTTGGCCATTTTGGTGCCTGCGTGTACGTTGTGGTCCTTGGGGTTAGACTCGACTTCACTGAAAGTATCAAATTCAATTTTGGCCGTCGTAAGCTGGTCAGCAATGGCAGATAAAAGACCGGAGGTCTCAATTCCTTTGTCGGTAACGATCAGCACCTTTCGGAATCCAAGCACTTTTACAGATTCCGCCAATTTTCCAATCGCACCGACACCGTATTCTATTCTCGTCGGCAGTTCAAAGCTAAAACTGTTTAACAAATTCATTCGCAGTATCTCCTTATTCGCATTCCCTCACCCTACTGTTATTTATTATTATTTAAACTTCTCAGTAATTTTTATGCAAGATTCAGGTATTAAACTTCTTGCAAGATCAGATGACAATTTATATGCTAGATTGATTTATATGGCAAGAATCCGAATCCAGCTTCGTATTAATTAGCGGCTTATTTCAAAAACCCAATTTATTACTAATTAAGTAGCCAAAGCATGCGTAAAAGAGAAGGCGACCATAAATTTGCAGAACAATCCCGGTCCTCGCGCGAAGCAAATGTTCGCAAGGTGACCTGGATAGGCTTGCTGATCAACATTGGTCTTTCGGGCCTTAAATTTGCGGCCGGCTATTTCGGCCGAAGCCAGGCCCTTATCGCCGACGCCATCCACAGCCTAACCGATACGGCAACCGATATCGCTGTGATCGCAGGTTCCCATTACTGGTCCCGCCCCCCGGATGGATGCCATCCCTACGGGCATCGACGGTTGGAAACCCTTGTGACCGCATTTATAGGTCTCATACTGGCCGCTGCGGGCATTGGCATCGGCTGGGAATCAATTTCCACCCTGCACCAAATGCATGCATCGCCACCGGGTTGGATAGCTTTATATGCCGCCATGGCATCAATTGTCACCAAGGAGATTCTCTACCGCTGGACAGCGTCCGTTGGAAAGAAAATCAAAAGTCCAGCACTGGCGGCCAATGCCTGGCATCATCGCACCGATGCCATCAGCTCGTTGCCGGTCCTGATTGCTGTCGGGGGGGCATTGATTTTCCCGTCCTGGTCATTTCTGGACCATGTGGGTGCAGCCATCGTCTCAGTTTTCATTTTGCATGCAGCCATGAAAATTACCTGGCCGGCTATCAGCGAACTCATCGACGCCGGCGCACCTGAAGAAATCCAGAAAAAAATTGCGGAAATTGCCTGCAATACCAGCGGTGTCAGAGAAATCCATGCTGTCAGATCCCGGTATATCAGTTCAAGTATTCAGATTGACATGCATATTGTCGTGGACGGCAATATGAGCGTCCGGGATGGTCACACTATCGCCGATAACGTTGAAAATAGTATCATCTCCAGTATCCCGGAGGTATTGGAGGTGGTTGTACACGTGGATCCTTCTCAGGTACTATCAGATAAATAATTTTCAGTTGAAAATAACTAAAAACCGTAATATTATTAAATTGTTAGGCTTTCAGAAGAAATGCCTAAAATGCACTAAAGTGCCTAAAATGCCTAAAATGGATGAGTCAATGCGCTCCGCCGTAAATCTTATAGCTCAATCTTCAAATGAGGAAGCCAGTAACCAGGATTAAATAAATAGTGTACCTTCCGTTTCAAATTTATTATAATCGATAGTCCGCCTGCGGCGGATTAGGCACTTTATTACTTTAGGCATTTATTTGGGAAATTTGGTTTAGACATTAAATGTATAATCGCTCATTTTACCTGTTAATAATTTTATAGGTGACGGTAAACTATGCCGGTTTTTGAATACACCGCCCTGGACGAAAGAGGCAAATCCACCTCCGGAATTATTGATGCGGAGGGGGCTCAAGTCGCCCGTCAGAAGCTTCGTACCTCTGGGATTTTCCCGGTATCAATTAAAGAAACCCAGGAGGAGGAACCGAAAAAGGGGTCGGGAACATTCAGCCTGTCTTCGCGGTTAAGCCGCGTTAAACCGGTGGAGGTCGCGATGATGACCCGACAGCTGGCAACCTTGATTGGTGCCGGTTTCCCGCTGGTATCCGCCCTTGATGCACTGATACCTCAGACCAAATCCCATGGTTTCAAAAAAACCCTGGCCCAAATCAAGGATTCGATTGTGGAAGGCAACAGTTTTGCCCGGGCCCTGTCGAATTATCCGGGGCAATTTTCACCCCTGTATGTCAACATGGTTCGCGCCGGCGAAACCTCCGGAACCCTTGAAATCGTTTTGGAACGGCTGGCTGACATAACCGAAAAGCAGCAGGCCCTGAAAAACCGAATCCAGACTGCACTGGCGTATCCGATTCTTATGATGATCATCGGCACCGCTGTTTTATTCATACTTTTGATCTATATTGTCCCCAGTATTACGTCCATTTTCACTGAAATGAATCAGGTCCTGCCGACACCGACCCGGGTCCTGATTTTTTTGAGTGCTTTTTTTAAATCCTACTGGTGGGGTATTTTGATTATTATCGCTGCCGTGGCAATGTTTTTCAATCGCGCAAAAAGGACCGAAAAGGGACGCTATTGGATCGATAAAACGATGCTAATATTGCCGGGCATCGGTATCCTGGTCAAAAAGCTTGCCGTGGCTCGCTTCGCGCGAACCCTGGGATCTCTATTGGAAAACGGGGTGTCCATGTTGATTGCTCTCGATATCGTTAAAAATATTGCCGGCAACAAGCTGATTTCCGATTCAATCGAAACGGCTGCTATTGAGGTGGGTAAAGGCCAGGGATTGGGGGCAGCCCTGTCCGGCAGCGGAATCTTCCCCCATCTGTCCATCCAGATGATCCAGGTAGGGGAACAAAGCGGCCAACTGGAAACGATGCTCACTAAAATTTCAGATGTATTTGAAAACGAGGTGGAAACCACTATCCTGCGACTCACATCATACCTGGAACCCGTGATGATCCTGGTCATGGGATCCGTTGTCGCCTTTATCGTTTTATCAATATGTCTGCCGATATTTGAAATGAACCAATTGATACACTAGGCCAGATGAATTGAATATTGACAATTGAGAAACGAATATTGGTGGAATTCTGTCGTTTCCAGGTCCTGTAATTGCTCCAAATTGATGGAGTCGAAACGAGGATCAATTCTTCACTTAAGCTTTATCAATAAGGAAAGGAAAAATCCGATGCTGCGGAAGTTGAGATACGACAAACGGGGGTTTACACTTATCGAACTGATGGTTGTTATCATTATACTTGGAATTCTCGCCATGTGGGTGGCACCCAAAATCATGAGTCGACCGGGAGAGGCCAGACAAACCAAAGCCCTTTTAGATATTCAAAACCTCGAGACCGCTCTGAAATTATACAAACTCGATAACGGTATGTACCCGGCCACTGAGCAGGGTCTTGAGGCCCTGGTGGAAAGGCCTGAAACCGGAGCTGTCCCCAAAAAGTGGAAACCCGGCGGGTACCTCGAAAAGGGCAAGGTTCCCAAAGACCCCTGGGGCAATGATTTTATTTACCTGTCTCCGGGCCTTAAAGGCGATTTTGACATCATTTCCTATGGACTGGATGGAGTGCCCGGTGGCGAGGGCGAAAATGCGGATGTTAATAATTGGGACACCGAATAGTGAAACAGTCAGTGGTCCGTCGTCAGTTGTCAATTGTTAGGTTTATAAATTGGTAATCAATGCCGCAACGCAGGTCCTTTTCTTTGCTCAGCACCATGAACCCAGAAACCAGCAGATTTAGCGCTAATTTTCCCAATCGACCACGGACAATCAAAGACAGGCATTGTACCGGTTTTACACTGATTGAACTGATTGTGGTGATCTCGCTGATCGGCCTGATGTTGTTTTTTTCCCTGCCCCGGCTTCAGGACAATCCCTTCCTGGACGACAGCAAACAAAGCTCGCGCTGGCTGATCGGAAAAGTTCAATCATTAAAGGAAAGCGCCATCCGTGAACAAAAGCAGTATTCACTGCATTTTGATCTGGACAGCGGCCGGATATGGGAAACCAATGAATCGATGTCCGCCGAAGACATTGACAGTGCGGCTTTAAACAACAGCTATTCCCTGCCGGATGATCTGCGGATCATCGATATCCAGTATCCGCAAAAAGGCAAAATTGTTGCCGGCCAAGCCGAAATTATTTTTTACAAAGCCGGCTATACGGACAAAGCCCTGGTTCACATGCAGGAGGGCGATTTATATTTGAGTTTTTTGATAGAACCCTTCCTGTCGAAGGTTCAATTTTTTGAAAGTTATGCCAGTTTTGAGGACTGATTCTGGTTGCTCGTCACTTGTCTCTGGTCACTGGGGGCTGGTTGCTGGTCACTGGCAACTGGCTTATGGCTAATTAGCGCTTGTACCCGGGAGCTTTTTAGGGGTCATTTCGATATTATGAATGAAAACAAGTTTTTAAATTCCAGCAACCAGGACCCAGGCACCAGGTGCAAGGGACCAGGGACCAGGGGCCGGCGACCGGTAACCGGCGACCGGCGACCAGCGACCAGCAGCCAGCCGCCAGTGACCCGCAACGGCTTCACCCTGCTTGAGGTTATGGTAGCAATGGCAATTATGGCAATCGTTTTGGTCAGTGTGTACCGGATGCACTCCCAGACCCTGGCCATGAACACCGCCAACAGGTTCTACACCCTGGCTCCCATGCTGGCACAAAGCAAACTGGCACAACTGGAGACCGGCTCATCAGAAATTATTTCTGGTGATTCTGGGGACTTCGGGGATAAATTTCCCGGTTACAGCTGGAACGTCTCCACGGAGGAAGTAGCGATAGCGGCGCTGGGTGAAGTTGCCAATGATTTTAAACGGATAAACTTGAGTGTATCCTTTAATGGCAATGAATATGTCTACAATGTCAGAACCTACCGCTTAATGCGGGAGTAAATCAGAAGCCAGAGGTCAGAGGACAGATGACAGGAAACTACTGGCATAGGGCAAAACGCAAAGGGCCAAGCGTAAGATTTTTCAGAAATGTCCGAATTGTCTGCCTATACGCTAGGCGCTATGCGCTATGCTTTTTGCGCTTTAGCATCAAGTATCCAGAATCGCGTATCGAAAATTGGATATCAAGTAGCAAGCGACCAGTGACCAGATACCAGCAGCCGGATACCAGCAACGGTTTCACCCTGGTGGAAATCCTGCTTGCCTTTTTGATTCTGGGGATCGTGATGACCACTATTATGGCCTCGTTCAACGCCGTATTCTCCACCACCGATACATTGAACAACAGCAGCCAGTATTTTGATACGGCCAAAAATTGCCTGAATCGCATGACCCTCGACCTGGAAGCCATATATGTTCGCCAGCCACCGCTTTTCAAAAAACCGGAGTTTGACGATCCGCCGGACCCCTATCGCATTGTCGGTTCCACAATGGATTCTGGTGGCACAAGTTTTGCAGCAATTAGATTCACCAGCAGTGCCCATATCCCTTTGGCAAAAAGCCAGCGGGACGGAATTGCTGAAATTGTTTATTATGTGCAAACCAAAAATGACGGCCAGATGGTGCTGAAACGCGCGGATCATCTGTATCCCTACCCAGTGTTTGAGGAAAAGGGTGGCGACCCCGTGTTGTGCAACAATCTAAAATCATTAGCATTTAAGTATTTTGATGCTGACGGCGCTGAATTTGAGGAGTGGGATTCCGATTCGGACGAGTATGGATATGCAACGCCGGCTGCCGTAAACATTCAGCTTGAAATCGGCAACGAAACCACATCTTACGATTTTGAAACCACTGTCAATCTAGCGGTTCAACGCCAGAAAATAGAGTAAAAATGGTGAACGTGTTAAAATTGGCACGAAATAACCGGGGCATCGCCCTGCTGATAACCATATCAGTAACGACGATTCTGGTAGCGGCCGCTCTGGAATACAACCGCCGCGCAAGATTTGAGGTTCTCTCGACCGCTTCTGTGCGGGACCGGATGACGCTGTCATATATGGCTTCTTCCGGGGTTCATGCCGCGATGGCCCTGCTGATTAAAGACAAAGCAGAGTCCAATTTCGACTCCCTTCAGGAAGATTGGGCGAATCCCGAAAAAATAGATGAAATCCTTCAGGAGATCCCATTTGATAGCGGCAAGCTCTCGGTCGTAATTACCGATGAACTGGCTAAAATTCAGGTCAATGCCCTGGTCATGTTCCCGGACAGCCGCCAGTTCAACGAATCCCAGGTAATGATCTGGGAACGTATTCTAAACGTTATCGGAAACGAGGACGATCTTCAAAATGACAGCAATCCGACAGCCATCGTTAATTCGGTTAAAGATTGGCTCGATAGTGGCGATGATGATGCGACAACCGGTTTAAGCGGTGCTGAATCAAGCTATTATGGGGAGCAGGACCCCCCATACAAAAGCCGCAACGGTCCGATGGCGGATCTGAACGAACTTTTGTTGATAAAAGGCATAACCCCTCAGCTTTATTACGGCACCAAGGATGCCCCCGGTCTCTCCAATTATATGACCGTCCACGGGTTGGCCGTTGGTGCGGGAACCTCCTTCAACTGGCCGGGGCGCATCAATATAAATACGGCTGACGTCCCGGTGCTGGCATCTCTGCTGGGAAGCGAAAACCAGGATTTGGCCCAGGCGGTTTATGATTACAGGCAGGAAATGGCGGCCGAAAAAGATGTACATGACTTTTCGAGCCCTCAATGGTATAAAACTATTGCCGGTCTCAGCGATGTCACGATAGATTCCAGGCTGATTACCACATCAAGCGACGTGTTTCGAATTCGATCCACGGCTTCCATTAACGAGATCCAATCATCGGTAATCGCGGTGGTACAACGGGTCCAAAACCCCGAATCCGGCAAATGGTCATGTAAAGTTTTAAGCTGGGAAACCCTATGAGCAGAAAAGTACTTGGTATCGACATTCGAAAAGAGTCTATATCCGCAGTGCTGGTTAAAACCAGCCTGCGGGAAAGCCGGGTCGATACCCATGCAAATATACCCATACCTGATTCTGGAGAGGATTCGGAAGGCGTCAAAACGGCCCTGGAGGCCCTCACCGGACACATCGATCCGGCAGGTTGTGATTGTGTGGTCTCAATCTCGGCCGACCATTTCTCTTATCGTATCCTGAAAGTCCCGTTCAAAGCGGAAAAAAAAATCCGAATGGTTCTGCCTTTTGAGTTGGAGCCCACAGTCCCGTTTCCGGTTGATGATCTTATTATAGATTTTATTGATCTGGAGTCGGACAGCCAAAGTGACCAGACAGATCTGATAGCCGTGGCAGTGCCGAAATTAAAGTTAAACTCTTATATTGAGACCCTGGCCGCCATAAAGATTGACCCGGAAATGATAACTGTCAGCGGTCTGCCTTCAGCCCTCTGGCTGGCCCGCCAGGCCGATCCTGGCGAGGATCAGCTTTTTCTTGAAATCAACAAAACGATCAGCACCCTGTTCATTGTCGGTGGCAGCCGGATAAAACTGATCCGATCGATTCCGACACCGGTAGCTGAAGATACCCGCGCCGGAGCACTGGGCGCCTTTGTCCGGCGCACGCTGGCAGCCTACGGCGAACTCTCCCATTCTGATTTTCAGCCCCTGGATATCGTGATGACCGGCTCCGGTTTAAACGGTGCCAATTTTGATAAAGATGTCGCCGGCGTTCTGGATCTTCCAGCCAAGCGGCTGAATATTTCCGAGCGCCTGAATATTCCCATAGACGATGACGATGTCAACCCATGGGACCCGGCCTTGATGAATGGCGCCCTCTCTCTGGCCATGGTGGAAATCGAAGGCCTCGGCGGGCTAAATTTTCACAAAGGACAATTTGCCGCCAAAAAGCTTTTTGTGAAGCACAAAAAAAATTGGATCAAGACCGGCATATTCGCAGCAGCCGTAATTGTCCTGCTATTATTTAATTTAATTACAGATTCATATAAGCTGAACAAACAGCTCGATGGTTACGATCAGCAGATTCGCAATATATTTCAAGCGACATTTCCCGATGAAAAAATAGTCGACCCGTTTCAGCAAATGCAGATAAATGTAAAGGAGGCCAAAAAAAATGCGGGCATCCAAAGTGCCGCCGGGCCTCACCTGCGTAGTATCGATATTGTAAACGCCATTAGCAGAAGCATTCCGGAAACTATCACGGTCGATGTTACCCGGTTGGTTATTTCGCCGGAAACTGTACTAATTTCAGGCAATACCGACACATTCAATTCGGTCGAAGCCATCAAAAGCAATCTGGAACAAATTGACATTTTTAAGAGAGTAACGATTAGCTCGACCAACAAGGACCGCTCCGGCCAGGAGATCCGTTTTCAGTTGAAAGTGGAGCTGTAAAATGAAGCTACCGGCGCTATTTAAAAATTTGAACAAGCGTGAACGCTATGGAATAATGCTGGCAGCGGGTGTCATCGCTGTTTTCATAATTGCGGTATTTATTGTCGAACCCTTTTTAAGCCGGGCGGCTAATATGAAAAACAGCCTGCAGACCAAAGCGGATATGCTGGTCGAAATGCAGAGATTGCAGTCTGAATATGCTGACCTGACACAACAGTCAAAAATTTCAAAGTCCCGCTTTCAGAGCCGACAAAAGGGATTTTCGTTGTATTCCTTTCTGGAGAGACTGGCCGGCGAGTCCGGGATCAAAGATCGCATCAGCTACATGAAACCAACCAAAACGGTTCAAAAAAACAGCCCCTATAAGATCTCCCAGGTGGAAATGAAGCTTGAAGCCATCACCCTGGAACAACTGGCAAATTATCTCTACGGCGTTGAAACCTCTAATAATATGGTCGATATCAAAAAGATCTCGATTTCGAAAAACGAAAAAAAGCAGGGGCTGCTGACGGCGGTTTTGCAGGTTGAAACGGAGGAAATTTAGGTTCCAGGTTACCCAGATTAGATTTATGAAACCGACAAAAAAGACATTATTATACATTGCCTATATCATCGGCATAACCGTTTTTTTTCTCTATTATCTTTTTCCGTCCGAGGCTATCAAAGACTATGTGGCTTATAAAATGAGCAGGGGAAATCCGGGTATCAGGGTCACCATCGACCATGTCAACCCGGTGTTGCCGCCGGGGATCAAATTGCATGATGTCGGTATCACCCAAAGCAACAAGGCGCTTATTGATCTGGACAGTGTAATAATAACCCCGGGACTGCTGTCATTTTTCAGCAGCACGAAAACCGCCAGATTCAAGGGCCGCATTAAGGCCGGCAGCGTGCAGGGATGGGCGCAAGCAGACAGCCGCAGCGATCGGCGCACAGAGAAAATTGAAGGCACGATTTCAGGGGTTCAGGTGCAGGGGATACCGGCCCTGAAACGCCTGACCACTCACAAAATTTCAGGTAACCTGGGCGGAGATTTCATGATTTCCGGTACAGGACCGAACCGGTTGATGACCGGCAAATTGACCCTGTCGGATTGCCGGATAGATTTTGACCAACCCGTAATCGGCCAGTCGTCATTGGAGTTTAGAAATGTTGATGCCGATCTGGTTTTGAATAAAGGCACCCTGGTCATTAAAAAATGCAGTGCCCGGGGGAATCAGCTAGACGCCGACATTTCCGGCTCCATTGCCCTGAATCAGGACAGTCGCCAGAATGCGCTGAATCTAACTGGATCGGTAACGCCCCACCATGGGTTTCTGGCAAAAATTGAAAACAGCATTCCGGCCACCTTTTTGCGGCAAATGAAAACCGGAAAAACGGCAATTTCGTTTATAATCGGGGGCACCGTGAAAGCCCCGGACTTCAGACTAAATTAGCCGATTTGACTTTGGGCAACTTGATGTGATTATGTGTATGTTAAAGGCTTATGACCAATCGCTATTTTAACATCGCCAATATAGTGCTTATAACCGCGGGGGTATTTCTGTGCGTACAAACCTTTTACGCCCTTGTCACCCCTCGTCCGGATTACGCTGTATCCGTCAGCCCTGCAATCAGGCCGCTATCAACAGATGCAGCCTCGTACTCGCAGCCACCGCAGGGGGATTATAAAGCAATAACGGAACGCAACATTTTCAATTCGGGTACCGAAGAAATTGCCCCGCAGGCCCAGCAAGTTGATATCGAGAACTTGAAGCAAACCGATTTGAAATTAAAACTGTGGGGCACGGTAACGGGCCAAAACGAAAGGGCCTATGCAGTCATCGAAGATACCAAAACCAGAGAACAAAACCTTTACCATGCCGGAGATACCATCGATAATGCCGTGGTCAAGATGATCTTACGCGAGAAAGTGGTATTGAATGTTGATAATCACGACGAAATCCTGGCCATGGAAGAAATCAGCGACAGAAGGGGTAGGACCGGCGCGGCCCCCCAAAGGGTCGTCGGCCCGTCCGGCATCGGGAACCAAAAACTGCCCGTTTCCCGCTACCCGCGTAAAATCCAGTTGCAAAGCGATCAAATTAAAAACGCCATGGAAAACCTGGGTCAGCTCATGGACCAGGCCACCCTGCGGCCGCACATCGAAGACGGACAGCCTGCCGGCATTTCCATCACCGGCATCAAACCCAACGCCATATTCAGAAAAATGCGGTTGCGCAATGGCGATGTGATCACCGGTGTCAACGGAAATTCAATCAGTTCGGTGGAGGATGCCACCAAGGTGTTTGAGGAATTATCGTCGGGATCCAACATTCAGATCCAGATAAAACGCAGGGGCCGTGAACAAACCCTTGATTACAATATTGAATAAATCCAAAAAGTTTACTATGATCAAGAGTTCAAACGGAATTATTATGAAATCAACCTACGCAAAAGTGAAATATATTCTGGTCTTAACCGTATCCCTTGCCGTCCTGGCCCTGGCATTTCCCGCCGGTCGGGTCCTGGCCCTGGAAACCGGGACAAAAAGTCCGGAACAATTTGTCTCCATTGATTTCAACAATGTGGATATCAATGTATTCATCAAATTTATGAGCGAGTTGACCGGAACCAATTTTGTTGTGGATCAGCGGGTCAAGGGCAACGTCACGATTATATCCCCCTCAAAAATTTCACTTAATGAGGCCTACAAGGTATTTGAATCGGTATTGGAAGTCCACGGTTATACCACAGTGAAATCGGGTGAAGTGGTTAAGATTATCCCCTCTCCGGATGCGCGTTCAAAAAGTATCGAAACCAAGCTGAGGGAAGAGTCAACCAGCCCCAGTGACCAGGTGGTCACTCAGTTGATACCTCTAAAATATGCCGATTCGGAAGAAATCAAGCGCCTGTTTACGCCGATGGTATCCAAAAGCAGCGTTATCCTGGCCTATCCACCGACCAATACCTTGATCGTGACCGATGTTTATTCGAACATCAAACGGCTGATCAAGATCTTAAAAGAAATCGACGTTACCGGAATCGGCCAGGAAATATCGGTGGTACTGCTGGAATATTCGGATGCTACCAAGATGGTGACTCTGCTCAACACGGTGTTTAAACCGACGCGCCCAAAAGGCAAAGGTGCTGAGGAAAAAGCCATTACCATGGTGGCGGACGAAAGGACCAATACCATCGTATTGCTGGCCAGCGAAACCGACACCCTGCGGATTAAAAGACTGATCACCATGATAGACAAGGAAGCGCCGCGGGGCAAAGGCAAAATAAATGTCTATTATTGCAAGAATGCCACGGCCGAAGAACTGGCCAAAATCCTCCAGGATGTGCCGAGCGAGAAGGCCGGTGCGCCCAAAGGTACATCAGCACCGGTTATGGCCGGCCAGGTTAGAATCTCCGCCGACAAGGCCACCAACAGTCTGATTATCGTGGCCGACAAGGAAGATTACCGGGTTTTGGAAGAGGTCATCAAAAAACTCGATATCCCCCGATCCATGGTATACATCGAAGCGCTGATTCTGGAAGTCGACTTGAACAAAAGCCTGGACATCGGGATTGACTGGGCGGCCTTCGGCAAAACCAATATTGACGGCAAGCAGACGGTGGTCGGCGGGGGATTCAGGAAGGGTGCCGCGGTTGTTCCGGATGAATTGCTGCAAGGCGGTCTCACCCTGGGATTGATTACTGAACCCATTACCATCGCCGGTTTCACCGTTAACAATATTTCAGCAATCATCAATGCCGTTAAAACCGACGATGACTTTCGTATTCTTTCAACACCCCAGGTGTTGACCACGGATAACGAGGAAGCCAGAATCACGGTGGGCGAGAACCGACCCTACCAGACGCGATCCACCACCGATGTATCCGGCGGGACCTTTGAATCCTTTGAATACCGGGACGTCGGTAAGATCTTGAAGATCACACCCCACGTCACCGAAGGACGTCTGGTGCGCATGCAAATTAATCTGGAGGTCACCGCCATCGATAAAACGGCCACAGCGCTCACGTCAACCACCCTACCCGTCACCCTGAAACGGACGGTGGACACCACCGTGATTGTCAGAGATAATCAGACCATCGTCATCGGCGGACTGATCGATGATACGTCAACAGACAGCGAAACCAAGGTCCCGGTGCTGGGCGACATCCCCATACTGGGCTGGCTGTTTAAAAACAAGGGTCAAACCCAACTAAAGACCAACCTCTATATTTTCCTGACCCCCAGGGTAATTCAAAACCCCGCCGACGCCGAAAGTGTTTTGCAGGAAAAGAAAGGGCAGATGGATTCGCTGAAAGGTGGCAGTTTTAAAATCAACCAGAACCCTTCGGCAGAGACGGTGGAAGAAGAGCCAAAAGTGTCGGAATAGGTTGGGCACAGCCCGCCGAATGCACTACCGGACATTTGTAATTTAGGTAATCTATAATTTCTTAAAAAACTCAGACTGAGGTTTCAAGCACCCCCATCATGGCTCAGCATTTATCTCAAATACTGATTGCCGACTACGGCTTGAATGAAGAAGAATTGGCCGAGGCCTACCGCCTCAAAGATGAAAAAGGCGGAAGAATCGGCGAAATCCTTGTGCAGCAGAACACCATTTCCGAAACCCAGCTGCTGGAAGCCCTGAGCAATCAGTACGACCTGCCCTTCTGGCCTACACTGCCTTTAGACAATATTGAATCCGAGTTCACTAAAAAGATTCCGATCCAATTTTTGAAAAAATATTTTATGGTGCCGCTGGAGTATCGCCATCCGGTGACGGCCGCAAATTGCGGAATGGTGCCGCCCAATAGCCCGGATTGCGACAGGCAGGTTGCCCCCCCCGGCCATGTCATCGCCATTAACGACCCGCTGAATTTCCACGCCCTTGATGATCTGGTAAGGCTCATGGAATTAACCGATTTCAATCTGGTGCTGGCAAGCCGCGAGTCGATTCTTTCCGCCACCAATCTGCAATATGATCTGCGCCGGGATTCTGCCGAACAGCTGGTTCAGGATATGCAGGAAAACGGCAGCGCCATTATCAGTGAGATCGAGGAAACGGCCGATCTCCTCGATGACACCAGCGAAGCCCCGATCATTAAACTGGTCAATCACATTATATCCCAATCCCTAAAAGCCCGTGCCAGTGACATACATATCGAACCTTACCAGCACAGTTTTACCGTGCGCTACCGGGTTGACGGAATTCTTTACGATTTACTGAGTCCGCCTAAGTGGATTCAGCCGGCCTTGATTTCCAGGATCAAGGTCATGGCAAAGATGAACATTGCCGAAAAACGGTTGCCCCAGGACGGACGGTTCGAGGTCAAGGTGGGTGATCAAAACACCGATCTGCGAGTGTCGACGATTCCGACCGCCTTTGGAGAGCGGGTTGTTCTCAGGCTGCTGAATAAATCAGGCTCTTTGCTGGAACTCCAGGATATCGGCCTGAGCCCCAGACGCCTTCAGCTGATTAAAAAACTGGTGGCTTCCCCCAACGGTATCATCCTGGTTACCGGACCGACCGGAAGCGGCAAAACCACGACCTTGTACGCCGTCTTGCAGTCCATCAACAAGCCGGACATCAATATTATAACCATCGAAGATCCCGTTGAATACCAGATAAAAGGCATCAGCCAGATCCAGGTAAATCCAAAAATTGATCTGACCTTCGCCCGGGGTCTGCGTTCGATTGTACGTCAGGACCCGGATGTGATTCTGATTGGTGAGATTCGGGACAAGGAAACCGCGGAAATAGCTGTCCAGTCCGCTTTGACGGGCCATCTGGTCTTTTCCACCCTGCACACCAATGATTCAGCCAGTGCCATTACCCGTCTGGTGGACATGGGGGTTGAGCCCTTTTTAATCTCTTCCTCGGTATTGGCCGTGGCGGCACAACGACTGGTGCGCGTCCTCTGTGATAACTGTAAAAAGGCTTACAAACCCAGCACAATATACCTGCAAAGCATCGGTGTTTCGCCGATTCACTTCAAAGAGCGCCATATCTATAAAGCCACCGGGTGTGAAAAATGCATCGGCACCGGTTACAGCGGCCGCTTGGGCATTTTTGAATTTATGGTCCTGACGGAGAAATTAAAAAATCTGATTCTCGAAACCTTTGATTCCAACCAGATACAGGCCGAAGCCCGCCGGGAAAAGATGATGAGTCTGCGCCAGGACGGCATTCAAAAGGTTTTAAACGGTATCACCACGATCGAGGAAGTATTGCGGGTGACGCAGAAGTAAAAAGCATAGCGCACGGCGCAGAGCGCAAAGCGTCGATTAACTGTCTGTCCCCCTTGTCAACGCTTTGCTCTATGCGCTATGCCCTATGCCAATAGTTTTCTGACATCTGTCCTCTGACATCTGTCTTCTGTTATTGAAGATCCCTCACCGCCAAGGCCCGGTAAGCCTTGTTATGCACCATCCGATCCATATAATGATACCCGCGGTTAAAATTGAATAGCTGCGCCTGAATGGCAGAAGTCTCTGAAGTCCACACCCACCCGCAACTCAATTTTATTTCCGGTACGATCTGGACCACCTGACCGCAGTCCGTCTCATAGCCCTTATAAGCCTGGTCGTGAACATAGAGGCTTTGCAGCTCCGCCAGGGTCGGAAGCCGCCAGTTGTCATACCTTTTAGTAAGGGTGTTGCCGAAGGTATACTTGACCCACTGGTTGGCCTGTCTCCAGCTGATATCGCCCTGGTTGTCGGTTTTGGCCCACATCAGTCCCAGCTGATGATCCGTAACCGTATCGTCGCCGTTATCCGTAAACCGGTGGTCACCGGCGATTGCCGGCGTGCCGATGAGCAAGATGCAAGCAGCCATTATCAATACATTTGATGATTTACTTCTGCACATGTTTGCCCCCTCACCAACCTTTGCCAAAACGGTCAGGTCAAGTTTATGTGTCTTCTCAACCGCTGCCTGTGTTTCTCGTCACGATAAGACACGACTGTCCCAGGGGATCGGCAATTTTTATGTTGCCGGAACCGGTTCCGCCTTTTCCATGCGGGGCCTTTGCATGAGATACAGCAACCCCAAAATGGCAAGACCGATGGGATAGGTCCAGTAGCGCTGATCATGCGGTAAACCGACCCATGAAGCGATCAGATCCGGACGCATCAACACCAGGGTGGTCATCAAAAACATCGGGACCTCCCAGATTTTATTCCTGGTGAAATACCATCCCTGGGTGGCTGATGCGAAGGCAAAATTGCCCAGGCAGGCCATGATAAAAATCAGGATCCCCTGAGGCCAGCTGTTGATATTGTGCAGAATCAAATCGGAGTTGAATATGAACATGAACGGTAAAATGGCCGTCCGGATATCATACATGAAACCCTGCAGACCCGTGGGGATCGGCGGTGATTTGGCAATGGCGGCGGCGGCATAGGCCGCCAGCCCCACGGGTGGCGTGTCGTCGGCCAGGATGCCGAAATAAAAACAGAACAGATGGGCCGCCATGAGCGGGACAATAAAATCATTGTAACTGCCGATTTCGACAATGACCGGTGCCGTCAGGGATGCCATGACGATGTAAGTGGCCGTAGTGGGAAGCCCCATGCCGATGATCAGGCTGGCAATGGCTGTGATGACCAACATCAGGTAAATATTGCCCATGGAAAGGGTATCGATAATGGCGGTAATCAGCTGACCGAGGCCCATGGCCACAACCCCCACAATAATGCCTGCGGCCGCCGTGGCCAGGGCAACCGAAACCATATTGCGGCCGCCGTTGACCAGGCCCTCAACAATATCAACGATGCTCAGCTTAAACGCCGGCCCGAGCGGCTGCTTGTTCAGGTAGGCCTGAATCGGTCTTTGCAAAAGCATGACGATCGCCATCACCCAGATGGCATTAAAGGCTGCCAGCGCCGGTGAATGCCGCACCACAATCAGCTCGTAAAGGAGCAACGCCAGCGGCAGCAGATAATGGGCGCCGGAAATAAGGGTCTTGAAAAACGGCGGCAGCTCCGATCGCGGAATGCCCCGCAGGCCCAGCTTGGAAGCTTCGATATGGGTAATGTAAAACAGGGCCGCATAGGAGGCAAAGGCCGGTATGGCGGCCGCCTTGATGACCTCCACGTAAGGCACGTTTACATATTCGGCAATGATAAAGGCGGCCGCGCCCATGATCGGCGGGGCCAATTGCCCGTCCGTGCTGGCGGCCACCTCGATCGCGGCGGCCTTTGTAGCCGGATAGCCGACTTTTTTCATCAGTGGAATCGTAAATGTGCCGGTGGTAACGATGTTGGCGATACTGGATCCGGACACCAGGCCGGTCAGACCGCTGCCCATAACGGCCGCCTTGGCCGGTCCGCCCTTAAAACCACCCAGCAGCGACAGGGCCAGTTGAATGAAATACTTACCGGCGCCGGCTTTGTCCAGCATGGCGCCGAAAAGCACAAATAAAAAAACGATGGTAGCCGATACATCCAGGGGAATGCCGTAGATGCCCTCGGTGGACATGGTCATCTGCCCCATGAAGCGATTCAGCGAAACTCCCTTGAAGGCAATGACATCCGGCATATAGGGGCCGAAAAATGCGTAGGTAATGAAAAAGATCGCGATGACCGGCAGGGCGGGGCCGATCACGCGCCGGGCGGCCTCCAGCAAAAGTACGACCAGGGCTATTCCGATGACGATGTCTCTTAAAATCGGGGCACCGTAGCGTGCGCTCATGCCGATAAAATCAATCGCGATGTAAAGGGCGGAAAAAGCGGCAATCGCCCCGATAATATAATCGAGAATGGGGATTTTATCCGTGGCTGAAAAGTATCCGAGACCAAAACGTTTTTTTTTGAATAACGGATAATTCAGGTAAACCACCAGCAGGGCAAAACCCAGGTGGATGGCCCGGATAAAGGTAGAATCCAGGATGAGCCAGCTGGCGATGGATAACTGAAAAATACTCCAGACCACACACACAAAGGGGACTATGTATTTTGAAAATCCCGCCGGTCGCCGGCCGATGCCCTCATCTTCCTCGGCCATTCGTTTCGCGCGTTCCAGGCCCTCATCCTGCTCTTGGACTTCATTTTTTGTCATAACGGTCACCTAACTTGCCAGTATTGTATGAGAATATTGGAAACTACCCATAAGCGCCACAAGTGGATCAGGCTAACAGTCTGGTTGAGGAAAGCGGGCGCAGATCGAAACAGAGAGGCAAATCAGTCAGGAAAAAATTACGAATGCTCTGGCATTTAAAGGCGGCGGATCCCGGGCCATCCAGTCTTGAATCCGCCGCCCGCATAAAGTAAAGATCGACCTATACCCTATTTCAGGCCGACTTCCTTGTAGTATTTCAGCGCTCCGGGATGGAGGGGTGCCGACAGACCTTCCAGCATGCTCTGTTTGGTCAGACCGGCGTAAGCCGGATGCAATTGCTTGAATTCTTCAAAGTTTTCAAAGACTTCTTTGACAATTGCGTAGACAACATTGTCCGGAACCTTGGCGGAGGTCACGAAAGTCGCTTTGACCCCGAAGGTGGGGACATCCTTATCATTTACCGCGCCGGGATAAAGCTCCGTTACCCGGGTGACGGCTTTGGCATAATAGGGGTATTTGGCGAGCAGGCCGTCCACGTTTTCAATGGGGATGAACTTGATCTTGCGCACACCGGAAGTGGCTTCCTGGTAATAGCCACTGGGATGTCCGACCGTATAGAAGGCGGCATCGAGGCGGCCGTCCTGGATCAGTCCGGGGGCTTCGGCAGCCTTCAGGCTTTCGGCATTAAAATCCTTTTCCCAGTTCAGTCCATTGGCCTCCAGGGCATCGATGGCATTCTGGCGGTAACCGGAACCGACATTACCGATGTTAACGCGTTTGCCCTTGAGATCCTCGATGCTGTTGATGTTGGCATCCACGGCAGCGATCAGGTCGACCGTTTCAGGGTGGATGGAGAAAACCGCCCGCAGATCCTTCTGGGGGCCTTTGTCTTTCCAGTCTTCGATCCCCATGACCGCCTGGTACTGGCGATCGGACTGGGCCACCCCGAATTCCAGATCACCGGTCATAATGGCATTGATGTTGAACACGGAGCCGCCGGTGGATTCCACCGTGGCGCGGATGCCGTATTCTTTGCGCTTGGCGTTGACCATCTTGGCAATGGCGCCGCCGGTGGGATAATATACACCGGTAATTCCGCCCGTGCCGATGGTGACGAAGGTGGTTTTGGCTTCGGCCTTGGTTTCAAAAGGTCCTGGGCCTGTCGAAAAGGCAACTACAACAGCGAGAGCCAGTGCAATAACGAATAGCTTTTTCATTGGAACCTCCTTTGTTTAGTTGATTAGCGGTTTAAACTAATGCTGCTGATTATTGAAAATAAAATTTGCCGCCCCAGTTTCCCACTCCTTTCCTCCAATATATAGAAACTATGATCAAGTTAATATATAAATTACTATCAGATCTTCAACTCCTACCAAATCAGGCCACCATTTGCAACCGCTATATTGTCGCATTGAGAGTCCCTATCAAAGGGGCTGATGCGGGTTGCTGGCCTCGTGTTACGGGTTGCGCGTTGCGGGATTCGGGTTGCGAGTTACGTGTTACGCGTTGCGGGGTACGCGTTGAATATCGGACCAATCCAGAAATCAAAAACCGCGTCCATCTGCTTGTTCTCCGGAGCTCTCAGGGCCAAGGGGCCCCTCCCATCTGTCTTCTGTTATCTTCCATCTGACCTCTGTCATCTGTATTTTTCCGCCAGCTCTTCATAATACTTCGCCTCAGCGTCTTTGCCTCGCTTGCGGCATCCCCCGGCAAATATGGTGCATTTTTCCTGCAAGGTCCTTACGGCGGCCCGGCATGAATCCTGTTCCAGTTGCCCGCTTTCAATGGCTTTTTTCAGTGCCTGGATTCTGAATTTGTCAAGGCCGGGGGCTTGGGACAGCTGGTCCGCATGTCCACCGCGCTTGATAATCAGAGGCGTTTCAATCAGGTGAACCGGATATCGCCAGCTGATCCTAAGCCACAGATCGTAATCTTCGCAGGCCGGCAGGTCTTCATCAAACAGCCCGACCTCATCGAAGAGGGACCGCTTCATCATCACGGCTGAGGGGCTGACCAGACAGAGAGCCAGGGATTTTTCAAAGATCATGCCTGAGAATTTATGGTGCCTGGTTTTGGGATTGACACGGACACCGTTGCGGATCCAGATTTCTTCGGTCTGATTGATCAGGGCTGCGGGATTTAAATTAAAAAAGTCCACCTGACTTGAGAGTTTGCGGGGCAACCAGAGGTCATCCGAATCCAAAAATGCCACCAGGCGGCCGCGGGCTGCGGCAATCCCCCGATTGCGGGCAGCGCTGACACCCCTGTTGGACTGCCGTAAAACAATCAGGTCCTGATCATAAGATTTAAGGATCTGTCGGGTATTATCAGTCGAACCGTCATCCACCACAATCAGCTCAAAATCCTTAAAATCCTGGCCCAGAACGGAGTCGACCGCCTCCCGTAGAACCCAACCACGGTTGTAGGTGGGAATAATTACCGATACTTCTGGCTTTGTGGAGCTGTTCGTCATGACATCATCAATCCCATTTAAGAAATGAATGGCGCAGGGCACAAGGCGCACGGCGCAAGGTGACAGAAGTTAAAAAGCAAACCGCAGAACCGCAGAATATCGAACACCGAATATCGAAGGGTGGTTTCGCTTCGCTCAGCCTTTCTTTAATATACATAGTCAGAATGCATTCCTTCGATACTTGTCCGCCTCTGGAGGATTCGACATTCAATTTTCGATATTCAATATTCTCTTTTCAACCTTAAAATATCCTACGAATTTGCGACAGCTTTTGCTCCAGCCGTTTGTCGGAAATCGGGATGGCGGTTTTAAGCTCCTGGGCAAAAACGGATACCTTGTATTCTTCAATCATCCAGAAAAATTCTTCGACGGCCTGTCGCTTTTCATCCGAGGCCCGGGGGGAAAGCTCGCTTAACAGCTGATTCAACCCCTCGGTGAATTTGACAATCCCTTTGGCTTTGGATTGGTCCTTTTCAAAGTCGACGGCGGCACGTCGGGCCCGAATGGCTGCGGCCTGAATGTATCTTGTTAAATGGCCCAGACGCTGTTGATCGTAAATCGTAATAAAGGTCTGCGGCACCAGGCGCCCAAGCTCGGCGGTTAACTCCTGGAAAAAGGATACCACCCGGCTTTTTTTGCGGCTGGCCTGCTGCAGTTTATGAATCTGGCTTCGGGCTTCGTGGTAGGCCGTCAGGACCGGCAGAAAGCTTTCAAGCAATTCCTGACCGGTGGATAAAATTTTAGGTGCCGCGGATTCGCCATGGGAATAAAAGGCCTTTTGCGACCGGATATTTTTAGCGAATAAATCCTGAAGGACGCGATCGACAATTTGTTTAACCAAACTTTGGGCACCACCAAAATAATCGGCCATAAAAGCCTTATCCGCCGGAAGTGTCAGCTGGCGTTTTAAAAATTTTATATCTTTTGCAAAATGAATCGCATAGAGCGCGGCCACCCCCTGGAGATGGACCGTCAAAGCTTTATCCTGCTGGCGATACAGGCGAAGATCGACATGCTTCCCGGAGCCGGGATTCTTTAAAGCAAGATATGCCATCCAGTGGCCCGACTTCTTGCCGGAGTCACTGACAAATTCCGGTAAATCACCAAAATCCCAGCGGGTGATGCCGGTTTTCTCCCATTTAGCGCGCGCGGCCTTCAATTCATCTGATTTGTCGGTGCCGCCTGCCTGTCGCAAAATGCCTGGATCCCGGCCTGCCCGCAGCTCTTTACCGTCAGGTGCCGTAATGGAAACACGCATCTTAAGGTAATCCGGCAGGGATTCTTCCGACCAGGCCGCGGCCGGAATATCGAGACCGAAGCGACGATAAATAAAATCACCCAGGGCTGAGATCAGAGATGTTTGGGTCTTGGGCATTTCACGAATAATGACATCGACGGTATTTTTTACAGGCACCAGCTTGCGGCGGTAAGTTTTGGGCAACCCCTTGATCAGGGTTTCAATTTTTTCCGGATAGAGCCCGGGCACCAGCCAGTCGATCGATTCCGGTGAAACCGATGGGGCCAGGGTGGAGGGTACTTTCACGGTGACACCGTCGTCGACCTTTCCGGGATCAAAACAATACGAGCACTCCAGGCTGTGATTCTCGATATCAAGGCGGTCCGGAAACTGATCCAACTGTTCATCGTCCGGGGTTTGCGCGAGCAGGGCGTCCTTTTCCATTCTCAGCAACCGGTCGTTCGTCCTGGTTTTCAAAAACCTGGAAAGGGTGCGGATATCATAGATTCCCGCAAGCCGCTCCTGATAGAATTCATAGATGCGGTGCTCATCGATCAGAAGATCCCGGCGCCGGAAGCGGTTTTCGATGTCGATGATGTCATCAATCAGCCGCTGGTTATGTTGCATGAATCCAAAGGGCTTTTTTACATCTCCATTTACCAGGGCACTTTGGATGAAGATTTGAGCGGCTTCGGCCGGATTTAGCTTGCCGTAAGATACCTTTCTACCCGGCTCAATAATTAAGCCAAAAAGAGAAACCTGCTCCAAGGCAACCACCTCGCCGCGATTTTTCTCCCAGTGCGGATCCAGATAGGTCCGCCGGCACAGATCCCCGCCCAGCGCCTCCAGCCATCCGCTGTCGATGTTGGCAACGGTGCGCGCAAATACCCGGGAAGTTTCCACCATTTCAGCCGCCACCACCCAGGATCGGGCCTTGTTGAAAAGGCCGGAACCCGGAAAAATCATCACGTCTTTACCCTTGCCGGCGCGATAAATATTTTTTTCCTTCTGCATGGCAATATTGGATAAAAACCCGCTCAGAACGGATTTGTGAATCGTTTCATATTGGGTCTCTGATAATTTAAGGTTTCCGCTTTCCGTCAATTTCGCCTTCCCTCCGGGGCGTAGGCCCCCACGGGCCGGAGGCCGCTTTCCTGCTTTCGCTTTCTCTATTCCGCCTTCCCTCCGGGGCGTGGGCCCCTCCGGGCCGGAGGCCCCATTCCCCATCCCGTGCTCTTTTAATATGGCCAGAATCTGGTTGTGGATATCCCGCCATTCCCGCATGCGCTTAAATGACAGATAGTGCTCCCGGCAAAATTTCTTCAGCTGATTGCTGCTTTTCACTTTCTGCCAGTGTGCATGATACCGATTCCAGATGTTAAGCAAGGTCACAAAATCTGAATCAGGATCGTCAAACCCGGCATGCATGCGGTCGGCCTCCCCGGCTTTCTCAATTGGGCGCTCCCGGGGATCCTGAATGCTGAGGGCTGCAGCAATGATGGCGGTTTCGGCGATACATCGCTGGTGCTGTGCTTCAATCAGCATCCGGGATAACCTGGGGTCCAGGGGAATTTTGGCCATCAACCGCCCTTTGTCGGTTAAGCTAATTTGCCTTGGAGATTTACCTTCTGAAATTTCAATTCCTAGGTCACCTGGGTCCGCTTTCTGCTCTCTGCCTGCCGCGGCGAAGCCGTCAGGCGAAGAAGGGTCCTCTGTCTTTTGTCTTCTGTCCTCTGTCCTCCGTCTTCTGTCATCTGTCTTCTGTTCTCTTTTGATTGCCCCCAGCTCGGAAAGAAGATTAAAACCGTCCTTGATGCTTTTTAAATCCGGCCGATCGATAAAGGGGAAATCCGATACATCCCCGAGTTTCAATGAAATCATCCGCAGTATAACTTCGGCCAGATTGGCCCGGATAATCTCAGGTGGTGTGAATTGAGGGCGGGCTTGATAATCGTCTTCTGAATAAAGCCGCAGGCAAACCCCGTTTTGCACGCGGCCGCAACGGCCCTTGCGCTGATCGCAACTGCTCCTGGAAACCGGAACCACCGGCAGCGAAGTTGTCCGGGTTCTGGGGGAATAGCGGGAGATACGCGCAAGCCCCGAATCAATTACATACTTGATCCCCGGAATGGTGAGGGATGTTTCAGCGACATTGGTGGCGACGATGATCTTGCGCCCGGAAAGGCGCGCAAACACCCGGGACTGCTCCGCGCCGGTCAACCGGGCAAACAGCGGCATCACCCGGGTGCCTTCCGGCGTCTGAGCTTCAAGCAGTTCACAGGTTTCGCGAATATCCTGCTCGGTGGGCATAAACACCAGCATGTCCCCCCCACGCCTCTGATTTAAAACCCGCTTCACCGCCTGCACCGCCAGTTCCACATGGGTCAGCTCGCCGTTTGGCGACGGATCTGTTTCCGGTGCAATGTATTGGACGTCAACCGGATACATGCGGCCGGAGACCTCTATGACCGGTGCATTCCCGAAGGCTTTCGAAAACTTCTCTGTATCGATGGTGGCCGACGTAATGATCAGCTTTAAATCATCTCTTTTATTCACCAGGGTCTGTAATATTCCCAGGATAAAGTCGATGTTCAGGCTGCGCTCATGGGCTTCATCGACAATGATCGTGTCATAGGCGCTCAGGTACCGATCGCCCTGGGTTTCGGCCAACAGGATGCCGTCGGTCATTATTTTAATGTAGGCATCTTTTGGGGTTCGGTCCTTGAAACGAATTTTATAACCAACGGCCCCACCGGTCTCCTGCCCCAGTTCTTCGGCGATCCGGCGGGAAACCGTTGTTGCCGCAATTCTTCTGGGCTGGGTGCATCCAACCAGGCCGTCAATTCCCCGACCGGCAGCCAGGCAATACTGAGGCAGCTGGGTGGTTTTACCGGAACCGGTTTCACCGGATACCACGATGACCGAATGCCGCACGATGGCCTCGATGATCTCCTCTTTTTTGGCAAAAATCGGCAACTCTTCGTTAAAACGCAACGGCGGCAGATTGGCCCGGCGGCGGTCTCTCTTAAGGCTTGACGCCTTCAGACGCTTTTCCAACTCGGCCAGCTGTTTTTCAATCTTTTCATCCGGCCATACCCGGCCCTTGCGCAGGGACAGACGCTGGATGTCACCTCGGGCCTTCAGCCGGTCAGCCGCCAACACTTTGGGCAACAGGGATTCAATCTTTTTTATTTTGTTTCGATAAGTGGTCAATTTTATAGATGCTTACATATTTGTTTTATCGCGGCTGAAAGCCGCTCCCACATAGTATCATTGAACTATGGGAGCGGCTTCCAGCCGCGATTGAAATCGATCTATCTGATGTGGTTTAGGTAATAAAATTATTTGCAAGTTGAAAATTTAACAATTATAGCTTAGTAATTATCCATTTATGGGCCTAAAATCAAGAGATCAGCTGATATTCTGAAGGTCAAAACTTTGAGCCTTCAGCTTTGAGCCTTGAGCTATCAGCCCTATTTAACTATTCAACTTAATCAACCAATCAACTAATTGGGAGAAAGCCATGAAATTTGTTGTTATCGGTGGAGATGCCGCCGGGATGAGTGCCGCCAGCCGCGCCAAGCGCAATCAGCCTGATCTGGAAGTAACGGTTCTGGAAAAAACCCTGGATGTATCCTACAGCGCCTGAGGCCTGCCCTATAATCTGGCGGCGCCGGATAGAGACATCGAAGATTTGGTAGTACGTCACGCTCAGGTATTTCGCGACAAGCAGGGTATCAATCTGTTGACCGGCCATTGTGTCGAAAAAACCAATCCGGACCAACAGACGGTTGCCGGCAGCACTGCCGACGGCAAAGATTTTGAATTCCCCTATGACCGGCTGTTGATCGCCACCGGCAGCTCGGCTATCCGGCCGGATATCCCGGGGGTTGATTTACCGGGCGTATTTGTACTCAAAGATCTGGACGACGGCCGGAAAATAAAAAGCTTTTTAAAAAATAACAAAGTAAAAAAAACGATCATCATCGGCATGGGCTATATCGCCCTTGAAATGTGCGAATCCCTGGTCAATCTGAATATTGCCGTGGACATGGTCAAACCCAATCCGGTGTTCCTGCCGTGGTTGGAGCCCTCCATGGCAGCGGTTGTCAAAGACGGCCTGGAATCCAAGGGTGTCGGGGTTTATGCCGGACATGTTGTTGATCGGATTCAAACCTCATCCGCAGGGATGCAGGTAGTCGGCCCGGACTTAAATCTCACCGGCGACATGGTGCTGGTGGCAGTTGGTGTAAAACCCAACAGCCGGGTGGCCCACAGCGCCGGCCTTGAGTTGAGCATTGCCAAATCCATCGCCGTGGACCGCAGCCTGAAAACATCCGCTAAAAACATCTATGCGGCCGGCGACTGTGCCGATGCTTTTCATGTCGTAACCGATACCAAAACCTGGATTCCCCTGGCCCTGCTGGCCAACCGGGCCGGCTGGGCCGCAGCCGACAATGTAATCGGCCAAAATGCCACCATCGAGGGCGTGGCGGGAACGGCAGTGTTTCGGGTGTTTGATTATGAGGTCGCACGCACCGGTTTGAATCTGAAGCAGGCCCGGGAAGCCGGTTTCGAACCGGTGGAAAACATGATCCAATCCAGCTCCCGGGCGCACTCCTATTCAAGCGGTCACCCCATCTGGGTCAATATGATCGGGGACAAAAAATCGGGTCGCCTGCTGGGTGTGCAAATGGTCGGAACCGAAGGTGTGGCCCATCGCATCAACGCCCCGGCAGTGGCCCTGCACAACCGGATGACCGTCGCCCAGTATAGCCAGACAGATCTGGCCTACGCCCCCCCGTTCGGGCCGACCTGGGACCCGACCTTGACGGCAGCGAATCAACTGCTCAAGAAACTGTAAGCCATTTACAACTTTTGATATTTAGCCACGAATTAACACGAATGATCACGAATAAGGAAAAAATAATACACAAGGATTTGTCGTACAAGATCATCGGTTTAGCCATGGAGGTTCATCGAGAATTAGGTTCCGGTTTTCTTGAGAAAGTTTATGAAAATTCATTAATGGTTCTTTTTAGGAGAGATAAGATCCAAGCTGTCCAACAGGTTTCAATAAATGTCCATTTTGAGGGTGAAATTGTTGGAAATTATATCGCCGATATTTTAGTGGATGATAAAGTCATTTTAGAGTTGAAGTGTATTGAGACAATAGCAAATATACACCGTGCTCAAACCCTTAATTATTTAAAAGCGACTGGTAAACAATTGGCGATTATCCTCAACTTTGCTAAAGAGAAACTCGAATATGAACGACTAATTTTCTAATTTAAAAATTTAATTCGTGAACATTCGTGTCAATTCGTGGCTAAATAATATACATTCGGGGCTTTATTTTTGGAGGAGACATGAAAAGTTACCGCAAAGAATTATGGTTCGAGGTGCCAACCAGACGGGCTTTTATTAATATCACCCCCCAAGTAAATGACTGCTTACGGGAGAGTGGTATCCGGGAAGGCCTTGTACTCTGCAATGCGATGCATATCACGGCGTCCGTATTTATCAATGACGATGAATCGGGACTTCATCACGATTATGAAATCTGGCTGGAGAAGATCGCCCCCCATGAACCTGTGTCCGGCTACCGGCACAACGTCGGCGAAGACAATGCCGACGCCCACATGAAGCGCCAGGTCATGGGCCGTGAGGTCGTGGTGGCCGTCACCGACGGCAAGCTTGATTTCGGAACCTGGGAACAGATATTTTATGGTGAATTTGATGGACGTCGGAGGAAACGGGTGCTGGTTAAAATTATTGGTGAATAGGCAAAATATACCCTCTGCGCTATACCAGTATCAAATCAAAAGCAATTTATAAAAGTGATGGTATAATGGTGACCTCAAAAACCGGCAAAAAACAGCCGGCGCAAGAGAATTCCACCAACCCGGCAGGGAAATTTCTTAAAATCGAAACCAAATGGCTGGTCTTGCTGGCGATTGGCGTGGGAACATTTATGTCGGCTCTGGACGGCAGTATCGTCAATGCCATTTTGCCGGTGATCACAGATTATTTTAACACGGGTGTTGCTAACATAGAGTGGGTTGTGACGGTATACCTGCTGGTTGTCAGTGGTCTGCTGCTGAGCGTGGGGCGCCTTGGAGATTTGCGCGGCAACAAGAAAACTTATATTATGGGCTTTTTTATCTTTGTTCTCGGCTCGGTGTCGGCCGGATTTTCACCATCTGCGGCTTATTTGATCGGGTCACGCGGACTTCAGGCCATCGGATCAGCCATGCTCTTTGCCAATGCGCCTGCCATTCTTACCAAAATCTTTCCAGCCTCCCAGCGCGGCCAGGCACTTGGGCTGCAGGGGACGATGACATATCTGGGCCTCACCACAGGGCCTTTCCTCGGCGGATGGCTTGCCGACCATTTAAGCTGGCATTATGTTTTTTTCATCAATGTGCCCATCGTTCTGTTCGCCATCTGGTTGAGCCTTAAAGTTATCCCTAATGATACACCGGAAAAAGGTGGAGAGCCGTTTGATATGGCCGGGGCTTAAGCGCATCCCATGCAGGTCTGATCTTAACCGCTCAACCGATTGTCATGGCACTGACGGCACCCTTTAGCGGAAGCCTTTCCGACCGGGTGGGATCACGCCTGCCCACCACTTTAGGCATGTTGGTCTTAGCAGCCGGATTATTTTTACTTGGCAATTCAAGTTCGCAAACGCCTCTGGGCATCATTGTGCTTGGTCTTGCAACCTGCGGGCTTGGTATCGGGCTGTTCGTATCCCCAAATAACAGTTCGCTGATGGGGGATGCGCCCCGCAACCGCCAGGGAATTGCTTCAGGGATTTTGGCCCTTGCCCGCAATGTGGGCATGGTGCTCGGGATTGGTCTTACGGGTGCTATTTTCACTACCTTTCTCAGTCTGGGGAACCCAAAAGATCCCGGCATCATGATCCATGCGTTTGATATGGGATTACGCTTTACATGCGGATTGGCTTTACTGGCAGCAGTTATCACCTCTTTGCGCGGCAATGACCACCCCAAGATACTGCCAGGTATCAAACCAGAAGGTGCGAAGAGACCACTATAAAGCGATGCAAAAAGTTCTGCACCGCCATGGCCTTTAAAAAAAGCTTGACAATAAGCAGTGTAAAGAATGGATAAATAGCACTTAACTTATTAATATAAAAATAAAAAATTGAATTAATATCGTACAGCTACAACAAATCGGTACTTTTGATTCCATGAAAAACCTGTGTTATCCGTTCCTATCTGCAAGCCTACCAAAATCATTAGGTTAATGATCGGATTGACATCCCGCCTGTAACTTTACGTCAAAAAGGTGTGAATAGGTGGTAATTGAATTTTACGCCAATCGCAGCATCGCTGCTCCACGCGATTGAACCATTTATTAGCGAAGATCGCCCTAAATACGGATCGAGAAATTTAAGCACAATCTTATCACCGGTTGGAAAGGATCGATCTGTTTCGATAAAGGCACCCGTTTCATTAATATCGAGTATATAGCTTGAATAAAGTTGTCGGTTTATTTTGTAATTGGCTGGTATCAGACAGGGTGTTCTTGGCTCTCTCCTTCGATTAGGTTCATGTTTATTGATACCTAAATCTGAAGTCAAATTCGAAATGTCTCTTAAGTTTTCAAAATAGTTGATCATTTTTAACCTCAGTACTATTAATTCCTAATCAGAGATGAACACAATATATAGTATTCATATCAAATTTAGTTATATATCTAATGGCCATCATACCAGACTATTTTTGAATGGCAGCTCAAAATGATAAGAACAAATTTGGGACTTGTCCACATAAGGAATGATATTTGGGTGATTCTATTCACTACCAAGCAACTCCCAATTTTGCCCTGATCCATAAGACAGGTGTTTTTTCAACCGTTTACCTCCAAAAGATGGAGGGACAAACAATGAAAAAGATCAGGAGAAAAAGGTAGCTGAAAAATTAGTATCAAGACGTGGGAAGGTTATTGATTTGGTTCAGGAGAATAAATGGACGATTCAGGAGCTGGCTGGAGAAGATCACCCCCCACGAACCGGTGTCCGGCTACCGGCACAACATCGGCGAAGACAATGCCGACGCCCACATGAAGCGCCAGGTCATGGGCCGCGAAGTGGTGGTGGCGGTAACTGATGGCAAGCTAGACTTTGGCACCTGGGAACAGATATTTTATGGTGAATTTGATGGACGACGGAGGAAACGAGTATTGGTGAAGATTATTGGTGAATAAGGAAAATATATCCTTTTTCCTCAAATGTATCTATACTTGCCGTAAGATAATTTCGAAACCATCCCATTGACAGAACTATCACACAGTAGCATCTTTCGATAAGATTCTGATTCTTGCCTTTATTGATTTTCTATTCTTTTTCAATCTT
>Ga0210060_1000076_pt1 | contig 59860 bp, 40 predicted proteins | sample Joice_CattailNLB_FD_184871 | JGI IMG/M metagenome (GOLD analysis project Ga0210060, IMG submission 184871) | Wetland microbial communities from San Francisco Bay, California, USA, that impact long-term carbon sequestration - Joice_CattailNLB_D2... | ecosystem: Environmental > Aquatic > Marine >...
GGAGCACACTGGGGTGGGTCATGACGGGAGCGACCACGGGCAGTGGAGCGGGCCAGGTAGGCACACATACCTTTGATATCGGGGTTACGACGATTACTTATACAGTAACGGATGGATCGACCAATACGGATGTAGATTTTATGACCGTTACAGTTACCGATGACGAGGATCCTGTAGTGACCCCGACAGGCAATGTAACGGCAAACACCTCGGATGATGGTACGGGAGACTGCACGGTAGATGTAGCGATCACGGATGCAGTGTTCACGGACAACTGTTCAGGGAGCACACTGGGGTGGGTCATGACGGGAGCGACCACGGGCAGTGGAGCGGGCCAGGTAGGCACACATACCTTTGATATCGGGGTTACGACGATTACTTATACAGTAACGGATGGATCGACCAATACAGATGTAGATTTTATGACCGTTACAGTTACGGATGATGAGAACCCGACGATCACCTGTGCCGGCGATCAGAGCCAGACGGCTGATCCGGGTGTATGTGAGGCAGTAGTAACGGTAACAGCCCCTGCCGTGGGAGACAACTGTGGAGTGGCCAGCGTGATCAATAACTATAACGGCACCAATGATGCCAGTGACACCTATCCTGTAGGAACGACAGTAGTCACCTGGACAGTGACGGACATCCATGGTAACATCAACACCTGTGTGCAGAATATCACTGTTACTGATGATGAGAACCCAACAATCACGTGTGCACCGGACCAAACACAGACAGCTGATCCTGGAGTATGTGAGGCAGTAGTAACGGTAACAGGCCCGGCCACGGGAGACAACTGTGGAGTAGCCAGTGTGATCAATGACTATAACGGCACCAATGATGCAAGCGATACCTATCCTGTAGGTACGACAATAGTCACCTGGACGGTAACGGATATCCATGGTAACATCAACACCTGTGTGCAGAATATCACAGTTACGGATGATGAAAACCCGACAATTACCTGTGCACCGGACCAGACACAGACAGCTGATCCGGGGGTATGTGAGGCAGTCGTAACGGTAACAGCCCCTGCCACGGGAGACAACTGTGGAGTGGCCAGCGTGATCAATAACTATAACGGCACCAATGATGCCAGCGACACCTATCCTGTAGGAACGACAGTAGTCACCTGGACAGTGACGGATATCCATGGTAACATCAACACCTGCGTACAGAATATCACGGTTACGGATGATGAGGATCCTATCTTCACCGTTCCGGAGAATGACACTATCTGTAGGAGTCTTGATTGTTCTTATGATATTGATCCATCAATAACAGGTGACGTAACTGATGAATCTGACAATTGTTCTATCGCTATCGAAGCAACCTATGTTGATGATTTCACAAATCTGGTAATTTGTGATGAGGCAGGGTATGTGATTCGGACATGGTCTTTATTGGATGCTGCGGGAAATGAAAGTCTACAGGATCAAATAATCTGGATAGAGCCTGTTCCTGTGGTTGTTATTGTAACGCCGGATACCATTCAATGTGACAGTTCCTTTACAAACATTCAACTGACCAGTCCAAATGTCTTCACTACAGGAAGTATTACTTTCAGTTTTACTGTGACAGCTACGGGTGTTGTATCCGGGTATACTCCTTCGGCAAGCGGTTTACCTCTTGATTACATAATAGCCGATCAACTGATCAATGAAACGAATGCTGTACAACCCGTAACCTACAACATTACCCCTGATAGTCCCACAGGCTGTCCCAGTGGAGCAACTCAACAGTTGACTATCTATGTGAATCCCACTCCCCGTTTCAGTGTTAGTTCTCCGGATACGGTGGTATGTGATGGTTCCACAATCCTGATGAATGTGACCGATGGAATGAGCGATGTTGAAGGGTCAAAGGTTTACCAGTTAACCAGGACCTATAATGCGGGGGACATTACAGTTATTACCAGTCAGCCCGATGGTGAATATGACCTGACTCTGGATGATATCAGCGACCAATTAATTAACAATACTAACCAGGTCCAGCCAATATCTTACTTCTTTGCTGCAAGAATAAGAGATGATAGGGTAGGTAATAATTTTGGATACTGCGACCATGGTATTGATACTACTATTACAATCTGGGTAAATCCAACACCTGGTATTACAGTCAGTGCTTCAGACACTGTGCTTTGTAATGATGAGACTTCGATCCTGACGATCACAAATCCGAATATTCCAGTACGTGGCGATTGGAAGTATGATCTGGATGTAACCGCTGATCCGGAAATATCCGGAAATACAGGGGACCAGAGTGGAGTGACCATTGCTAGCTATACCGAGACGTTGACCAACAGCGATTCGATCGTTCACAAAGTAGTGTATCACTTTATCCCGAGGATTACACCAGATGATGGAGGAGCAGATTGCGGAAGCGGCACGGATACTACCATCACCATCTGGGTGAATCCAACTCCGGGGATCCGGGTGAGTGCTGATACAGTACTGTGTAACGGGGAGACCACCACCTTTAACCTGAGCAATCCCAACAATCCGATACGGGGTAACTGGGTATATGATCTGGATGTAAATGCCGAACCGGAAATTTCAGGAGAGATGCTGAGTGATGTTGATCTGGATCTGCTCATCATCAATCAGACGCTGACAAATAATGATACAGTTGTCCACTATGTGGATTATACATTTACACCAAAGATCTACAATGACGACGGTGCGGTTGTAGCATGTTCCGATGGAGATACTACTATTCGTATCTGGGTGAATCCTGTTCCTGAGATCAGGGTTAGCGCTCCTGATACTGTTATATGTAATGGAGATGCCACGGTTATTAGCGTAACAAATCCCAACTTCCCGATCCGGGGTAATTGGGTGTACGATTTAGATGTTACTGCAGATCCGGAGATCTCAGGCAATACTACGGACCAGACCGGCGTGATCATTCCAGCCTACACAGAGACGCTGACCAACAGTGATACGATCGTTCATAAAGTAGTATACCATTTTACTCCGCGGATCACGCCCGATGATATGGGAGCTGAATGTGGAAATCCAAGAGATACAACCATTACCATCTGGGTGAATCCGGATCCTGAAATCAGGATCACAGCCGATACAGTGATTTGTAATGGCGAGACAGCCACCATTAATCTGAGAAATCCAAACAGCCCAATCCGGGGTAACTGGCGTTATGATCTGGTTGTCACACCCGAGCCGGAAATCGGCGGTGCAAGAGTAAGCGATGTGGACCTTGATTTACTTACCATTTTTGAGACGCTGACCAACAGTGATAGCGTAGCCCATTTCGTAGATTACAGGTTTACCCCCAAGATCTACAACGATGATGGAGATGTTGTGGCTTGTACTGATGGAGATACAACAATACGAATCTGGGTGAATCCCACGCCAGGGATCCGGGTAAGTGCCGATACGGTGTTGTGTAACGGGGAGACTTCCACCATTACGGTCTCCAACCCGAACATTCCGGTTCATGGCAATTGGAAGTATGACCTGGACGTCACAGCTGATCCGGAGATATCAGGCAACACAACTGACCAGATTGGAGTGACGATTCCCAGTTATATGGAGACTCTTACCAACAACGATTCGATCGTCCACAAAGTAGTGTATCACTTTATCCCTAGGATTACACCTGATGATGGGGGCTCGGATTGTGGAAGCGGCAAGGATACGACCATCACTATCTGGGTCAATCCGGATCCGGAGATCAGGGTTAACGTTTCAGACAGCGTATTGTGCAATAGTGAGACCTCTGTTATAACGATTACTAATCCCAATAATCCGATCAGGGGGAATTGGATGTATGACCTGGCAATTACTGCTGATCCTGAGATATCAGGATATACAGGTAACCAGGTTGGAGTGACGACTGCAAGCTATTCAGAAACTCTCACCAACAGCGATACGATCGTCCACAAAGTGGAGTATCATTTTACACCGCGGATTACACCGGATGATTTTGGGGCTGAGTGTGGAAATCCAAGAGATACTACTATAACTATCTGGGTGAATCCTACCCCTTTGATCAGGGTCACTGCCGACACGGTGATCTGCAATGGTGAGACAGCAACCATGATCATCAATAATCCCAATAACCCCATAAGGGGCAGCTGGAAGTATGATCTGGTAATCAGCGCAGAGCCTGAGATCGGCGGAGAGATGGCAGGCGGTGTTGATCTTGACATGGCAATCATCAATGAAACCCTGACCAATAGTGATTCGGTGGTGCACTATGTGGATTACACCTTTACACCAAAGATCTACAATGATGATGGAGCAGTTGTGGCATGCAGCGATGGTGATACAACGATCAGGATCTGGGTGAACCCTACTCCCAGGATCCGGGTCAGTGCATCGGAGGAGGTTATCTGTAATGAAGGAACAACGATCCTGACAGTGACAAATCCGAATATTCCGGTCAGGGGTAACTGGATGTATGATCTGGTGGTTACCGCCGATTCCGAAATTTCGGGCGCGAATGGAAATGAGACTGGAGTGACCTTTGGGAGCTTAACAGAGACCCTCACTAACAGCGATACTATAGTGCATAAAGTTGAGTATCACTTTACCCCGAGGATAGCACCCGATGATGGAGGTTTGGATTGTGGAAGCGGCAGGGATACAACCATCATTATCTGGGTGAATCCGACTCCCGAGATACGTGTAAGCAGTGATACTGTAATCTGTGACGGGGAATCTGTGACCATCTCCATTCGCAATCCCAACACTCCGGTATGGGGCGCCTGGAGATACGACCTGGATGTTTCTGCTGAACCTGAAATAGGAGGAGAACGCCCAAGTGATGTGGACCTTGCAATACCCTCCATTATTGAAACACTGACCAACAACGATACTGTTGCTCATTACGTTGATTATACTTTTACTCCTAAAATATATAACTCAGGTGGAGCAGTGCCACCCTGTACTGATGGAGATACCACTATCCGGATCTGGGTCAATCCAACACCCGCAATCAGGGTGAGTGCCGATACAATACTTTGTAACGGGGAGACCTCCACCATCACGATAAGGAATCCCAATAATCCTATTCACGGTAGCTGGGAGTACGACCTGGAAGTGACAGCAGAGTCTGAGATCGGCGGCGAACGCCCCAGTGGGAATGGCCTCACTCTGGTATCAATTGCCGAGACCCTCACAAACAGTGATACCATTGTACATAAAGTTGACTATCGCTTTATCCCCAGGATCACACCGGAAGATGGAGGTACTGATTGTGGGAACGGAAGGGATACCACCATTACCATATGGGTGAATCCAACCCCGGAGATCAGGGTAACTGCAGATACGGTTATCTGTAACGATGGAACAGCCACAATTACAGTGGGGAGCCCTAACAGTCCCATACGGGGGACATGGACCTATAACCTGGTCGTGACGCCTGATCCGGAGGTAACAGGGGCCATCGGCAACCAGATCGGGGTATCCACTCCTCTTTACCTGGAAACGCTTAACAACAGTGATACAGTAGCGCATAAAGTTGAATACCATTTTACTCCCTGGATCCACCCGGATGACCTGGGGCCAAGTTGTGGTGGCGGCCGCGATACAACTGTAACGGTCTGGGTCTATCCAACTCCACGCATTGTAGTGACCGCACCCGATACTGTGATCTGTACGGATGAAGATGTTTCGTTCAATATTCGAAATCCCAATGAGAGTTCACATGGTGACTGGAAATACAACCTGGCGATAGACTATGGCACGGAAGTGACTGGTCTGGGTATTGGAAATGATTATACCAGCTCGGATACATACCTGACGGATCATCTCGTTAATCATGACACCATAGCCCATGTGGTCTCCTATCATTTCACACCGAGGATAACACCCGGCGATATGGGACTGGATTGTGGTTCAGGCCTCGATACCACCATCTGGATATGGGTCAACCCCACACCGGAGATCAGGGTATCGACTCCCAAGGAGGTAATCTGTAACGAGGACCTTATTAATTTCTTTATCAGGAACCCGAATGTTCCTGTGATGGGTGACTGGAAATACAACCTGACTGTCGATTACGGGGCATATATAACAGGAAATAATATTGATGGAGAGTATGATGCTACAGATGTGATACTGACCGATCAACTGACCAACAGTGACACAGTATATCATTTTGTAAGCTATCATTTTACACCCAGGATCTCCCCCATAGATCTGGGACCGGATTGTGGTAATGGAAAGGATACCACTCTTATTGTCTGGGTGAACCCGACACCGGCCATCAGGGTGATCGCTGAAGATTCAATCATCTGTAACGGAGAGCCTGCAACCATATACATCAGCAATCCCAACGCCTTCCTGAACGGACAGTGGGAGTATGACCTGATGGTGATTCCCGATCCGGAGATCACCGGAGCAAGACCCGATATCCAACACAGTACGGACACCCTGTTGGTAGATCCATTGATCAACCATGACAGCATCGTACATAAGGTTATATATAATTTTACTCCTACCAAAACACCTAGTCCGGATATTTGCGCAGGTGGAAAAGACACTACCATCGTGATCTGGGTCAACCCCACACCCATGGTTAGGGTGAATGCAAGCGATACGGTGCTGTGTGACGGAGACCCGTTAACGCTGCAGTTGAGAAATCCGAATATTCCCATCCGGGGGACATGGAGTGGAACGCTTGAGATTACAGTGGATCCTGGAATTACCGGAGTGACCTCTGGCAGTGTGGCTTTCGCTGGCGATGCTACATATAATTACACGTTGAATAACAGTGACAATGTGGCCCGGAGTGTCACCTACCATTTTATTCCCAGGATCCAGGATGATTATGGTGATTGGTGCGATAATGGGAATGATACCACCATCGTAATCTGGGTTAACCCTGTTCCGGATATTCAGGTAATAGCAACCGATACGTTGATTTGTAATGAACAGGTGGCCGAATTTAAGATCATTGGCCAGAATCCGTATGTCCGGGGAGAATGGTTATATGACCTTGAAGTGACACCAGATCCGGAGATCAGCGGGGCACGTGGCAACGGTACCTACCCAGCCGACAGTACCCTGATCGTTGATCAGTTGTTCAATTCAGATACAGCGGCACATAAAGTGGTCTACCACTATATTCCAAAAATTGTTCCCCTGGATATGCAGGCAGATTGCGGGAACGGACGGGATACCACCATTACGATCTGGGTAAATCCCACTCCCAGGATATTTGTCAGTTTCCCGGATACCATTTTCTGTAATAATGATACGGCTACAATACTGGTGGACGACGGATTGGGAATGGTCTTCGGGGTGAAGGAGTACAGTGTAACGGCATTTTTCGGTGCCGATGTAACGGTGATTTCAAGAACTTCCGGTCTCCCGGAAATCTTAACCCCGGGAACACCAATCAGCGATATTTATATAAATCACTCCCTTGAGGCCCGCCCGGTGGATTATTACTTCAGTCCCTGGATCAGGGATACGCGCCCGGGACATGTGAACGAATTGTGTCAGACCACGAGTATCCATATCAGGATCTGGATCAACCCGACACCGGGCCTCGATGTGGATGTGGCGGATACCATTCTCTGTGACAACACCAATGTAAATATCGATATCACTTCGCAAGTCGTTTCTGTCATGGGAGGAACCCTGGTCTATAATCTGGAGGTGACTTACGATCCAGGTGCTGTTTCAGGAGTAATTACTGCTGATGGTGAATTTGTTCCCGATCAAACCATTACCGACCTGCTGATCAACGATACCGATACGGTCCAGCTGATATCCTACCATTTTTATGCGAGGGTGAGGGATGACAGACCCGGTCATTCAGGATCATTCTGCAATAACGGTTCCGATACGACCATCTTTATCTACCTCAATCCCACCCCAAGGCTCAGCTACATGCTTTCAGCCGATACCCTCTGCCATACAGGTGGATTTGAACTTCAGACCGACTCCATTACCTATGCCACTCATCCTCACTATTACGACCTGGATGTAACCAGCTACAACCCGGATGTGACAGGTGTGATCGGCTCACCGGTCAGCCGGGCCATCACAACGCCTTTGGATCAGCTGGGGTTATTCAATAGTGGCGATTCTGTGGGTACCCTGATTTATCGAATCCATCCCTTCCTGCTTGGAGAAGGATGTCCCGGACAGGATACTGTATTAACGATCAGGATCAACCCGGAACCTAAAATGGTTGCTCTGTTGTCCAACCCAAAAGATACGGCAGTCTGTTATGACCAGGGCTATATGATCCCCATGTCAACCCAGACGATCAATACTACAGGCAACCTGGTCTATAACCTTTACACTGATGGATATAATCCAGGAAATGTGGACAATGTGCAGGCGGATGGAGATTATGTCATTAACCCAATGGATCAGTCCACAGTGCTGAACCATGGTGATTACATCGAAAATGTAACCTACCATTTTCTGCCTGTCATCAGGAACACCGGTCCTGCCGGATTCTGTGAAGGATCACCAATCGATTCCATTGAAGTTCAGGTGGCTCCGGAACTGAAAGGAAGTCTGCTGCCCGATACATCCTATGTTGGTGGTCATATTGTGAGATGTTATGGAGAAACAACCTCATTGTTACATTCCAATGTAAGAGGAGGATATTACCTGAATCCTTACGATTTTAACTGGGATACCAATGGCGGAACCATCGGAAACATGGTACCGGGTGATTCTGTTCAGAATAATATGGGAGTGGGTAAATACTGGTATGATGTACAGGATGTCATCGGCTGTTTCTTTACCGATACCATTACACTAACACAACCTGACACCATCTTAGTACCTGCTACTATCATAGATGCCACTTGTGCTGCTCTCGATAAGAACGATGGTGAGATCGATATCTCACCGACAGGTGGCATACTGGGATATACTTACCAGTGGAACGGGCCATTCGGATATACAAGTAATGACGAGGATGTATTGGCAGGAGGTGCCGGATTATATTATTTTGCACTGAGGGATACCAATTTATGTCAATTCAATACACAATACTGGATCGGTTCAGCTGAGGTGATCAGTATTGATACCTCCTCCAGCCATTATGGCAACTATGAGATCACGTGTAACGGAGCCACCACGGGAGAGATACATGTTAACAGCATTTCGGGTGGATTCCCGGGATATTCCCTGGTAGTTGAAGATATAAATACGGGCGATACAGTATATAACCAGCCTGTATTGTCGACGCCTACTACTGTTAGTAATCTGCCGGCCGGTGAATACTGGTTGACTGTTTATGATAACGTGGGTTGTTTTAACCTGAACCAGGGTAACTATACCACTTTGCTTGAGGAGCCTGATACCATCTCTGTTACCCGTGTCAACCCACCTTATCAAGATACAGTGGATATCAGCTGTTATGGTGCGGATGATGGATTTATCGATATTGCGGTGACGGGCGGACATACGGCCGACTATGCGAACACATTCGCCTGGACAGGACCTCCGGGTGAAACGGATCTTGTACCGGGTGACAGCCTGCAGAGTTCACTCAGTGGCGGCACATATAATCTTCATATTACCGATTATTGGGGCTGCGAACAATGGACCGGTTTCACTCTGTTTGAGCCCACACCAATCGTACTTGCTGTGGATTCCATCAGGGAGCTGAATGGTTGGAACATCAGCTGTTTTGGAGACAGTGATGGCTTTATTGAGATCTCCTCCAGCGGTGGGGTAGGTCCGCATGACTATCTGTGGAGCCCCGGTACAATGCCCCTGTCAGATCCGACACAACAGGATATCTACGACCTGATGGCTGACACCTTCCACCTGAACATTGTCGACAGTATTGGTTGTCACTACGATACCGTCTTTGAATTGATCCAACCCAACCCACTTGGACTGGATACCATTATTCCACGGATCAACGATTGGGAGATTGCCTGTGCAGGTGACTCAACCGGTCAGATCACACTTATTCCCTTAGGTGGTGCGGATTCATTAATGAATACATATGCATGGTCCACCGATATCGGATATCTTGCAGACACGACCTTAATGAACCAGACAGGCCTGCCGGAAGGGAACTATACTGTGCAGATGACTGATATCAACGGGTGCACCTTTGAGGATGCCTATGAACTGCTTGATCCGGATCCCATCGTAATCGATACCCTGATGGCGGACAGTGCCTATTGTGAAGGAACAGCAACAGGCCGGATTAACCTGAATGCATATGGTGGGGTTGATCCCTTTGCCTATCTGTGGAGCAACGGTGGGGTTACTGAGGACCTGGACAGCCTCTATGCCGGGGTCTATTCTATTGTTCTCACAGATGACAATGGTTGCACCATTATGGACACTATTGAAGTCTTTGAGGCGGATCACTTTGATGTGCAGTTGATCGTTACGAGCGATTACAACGGTGCGGTGATCTCCTGTGCCGACTCTGCCGATGGGGTAATCATCCTGGACACTCTGGGTGGGACACCTCCCTATACATATAACTGGAACACTGGGGCTTCTACGGCGGGACTCACGGGTGTACCTGCAGGGAACTACAGGGTGACTGTGATAGATACTCATGGATGTACCGATTCGGCCCAGGTAGTTCTGGATGATCCGCTGCCTGTTCAATATGACATAGATCCGCAGGATCCATTATGTTTCGGCGATTCAACAGGGCAGATTGACCTGCTTGTAACCGGGGGAACTGTATTCAGTGTTGTCGATTACGAAATACGGGTGAATGAGGTGCTCTCAGGGCCTTACTCAGGGAACCTCCCGGAAGGAAGTTATCATATCAGGATAGAGGACCTCAATGATTGTGCTGTGGAAACTGATGTTGATCTGGTTGACCCACCGCTACTGGAGCTCAGTTTTGATACGGAGGAAGCATTCTGCAGGGACAAGAATGACGGGGAACTGGATCTCAGTATTGACGGTGGGACCTACCCTTACGAGATTTCGTGGAGCGGGGACCAGCCACTGCCTGATAATGATGACTATTTTAACGATCTGTATCCGGGTGAATATGTGGCTACAGTAACAGATGCGAACCTTTGTGTAACCATAGATTCCGTTGTTGTTGATTATACGTACAAATCATGCCTGGTCATCCCCAATGCATTTTCTCCTAACGGGGATGGTTTCAATGATCTCTGGATGATCGAGGGCCTGGAGCTTTATTCCAATGTGGAGATCAGGATCTTTGACCGCTGGGGAACAAGGGTCTACTATACGCCCAATGCAACAGACGAACCATGGGACGGAACCTTCAATGGCAGGCGTCTGCCGATTGACTCCTATCACTATATTATAGACCTTAACACAGATGAGGATCCCATTACTGGTAATGTAACAATAGTAAGATAAGAACGTAACAGAGAAAAATGAGAAGGGGGATTATATATATGATGTTGATGCTGCTCCCGGGCCTGGCAGGGGAGTTGGCAGCACAGCAGTTACCCCTCTATTCTCAGTACGTTCTGAACGGTTTTATGGTGAACCCGGCCATGGCCGGTTACGATGGTTATACTTCCTTCAATACTACGGCCAGGCAACAATGGCTGGGTTTCAACGAAGCGCCACGCACTTACTCAGCTTCATGGCAGACCAGGGTATTAAAGAGGTCATATAAAATATTAAACCCTCCCTTAAGAAACGAAAATGTACTCAGACCCAGCACAAAGGGGCGGGTGGGGCTGGGAGCCTATCTCGTCAATGATGTCAATGCCAATGTGGCGCGGACCGGGGCCTCATTTAGTTATGCCTATCATATTTTCCTGAATAACAGGCAACTCTCCTTTGGACTGGCGGCCAAGTTCTTTCAATACAGGATCAACAGTGAAGAGCTCACTTTTGGAGAGGACGGCGATCCTGTGATGGATGGTAACTTCAAGACTGTAGCGTACAGTCCGGATGCTGATTTTGGTGTTTTGTTCTGGGACCCGAAGTATTTTGTAGGATTCTCAATAAGTAACCTGCTGGAGACTTATGTAAAGATCGGTGGTAACGGGATTGCCGATTTCAAAACCTACAGGCACTACTGGCTTATGGGTGCTTACCGCTTTGAATTATCTGATATACTGGAACTGGAGCCTGGCGCTTTGCTTAAGACCACTGAGAACTGGAATCCCCAGGGTGACTTTACGTTGAAGCTATATTATACGGAACAGTTCTGGGGCGGACTATCCTACCGGACTAACCAGAGCGTCATTTTACTCCTGGGTGTAAAGATTGACGGGCTCTATTTCGGATATTCCTTTGACTGGGCGTTTTCGGAGATCGGGCATTTTAATTATGGATCCCATGAGGTTACCCTCTCCTTTAAAATAGGAGACAACGCACGCCGCTATAAGTGGCTGAACCGTTATTAAATCTTTCTGACAACGAAGAAAATGTTGGAGGGTGCTATTCTGTGTTGCTTTTTCACAGCATGATACCTGACATTTCCTTTTAACAGGGAAGATAATAAACGGTCGATGTAAATATACCATCGATAACTAATGAGGGGATTTCTCAGGATCCTTTTTGCAATCTTTTGAATCTGGTAAGTCATGGTGAAACAATGATTCCGGGCAATAACTTCCACAGGCTGGTTCCTGAAGATATTATCGAAGTGAGAAAGAGGAATGCCTCTTTCGTTTTTTGTAAGTCCCGGCCTGGGCTTTTCCCAGTCCCCCAGCGATATTATAGGTTCCCTGAGGAGCAGGTAACCTCCCGGCTTCAAAACACGTATTAGTTCACATAATACGAAACTAACATTGGGAATATGATGAAGGGTGCCAAAACAGGTAACCAGGTCAAACTGGTTCTTTCCAAACTGTAGTTTCCCATCAATCTCGGGCTTTACATAATCTGGTTTCAATGTTCCGATTTGTTTACTGCGAAGGTTTTCGGAAGGTTCTGTTATGGTTAAACTTCCAATTTTATGAATAATGGGCAGGAATTCATGACCCCAGGCGGCTCCGAATCCCAGAACATGCTCAAAGTGCTTCACTTTTTTGAGGTGCCGAAATCCATATGTATAATTTAGCACATGATACTGGTAGGAATATTTGGAACGTTCTTTGCTACCCAGCTCGGCATAGCCTTCTGTTTCCTCTTCGAACCAACGGGCAATTTCCTGGTACGAGAATTCATCTCCGAAAACTTTCATTCCTGAAAACCAGGCCTCTTTATCAGCGGTATTTTGATCAGCCATCGCTAACAAGATAGTATTATAATTATTATCTTAAACTCGGAATTTAACCCGACAAATACAAAATTCAGTTCACCAAATGAAAACCCTCAAGAATATCACACTTGCATTTATTGGCAGTCTTGTTCTTATATCCTGCGATAAAAATAAATTCACTCCTTCCATTAATGACCAACAATTTTCTGTAGAAGAAAACAGCCCGGCGGGGACCCTCATTGGTTTGGTTGAAGCCTATGACCAGGATGAGTGCCAGAAGCTGACTTTTGAAATCATTGATGGAAATGACGAAGGAACATTCAAAATAGATGCCGCCTCCGGGTTGCTTTCCGTAAATAATCCAGGCAATCTTGATTATGAAAGTCACACCCAGATAGCTTTGACTATTTCAGTATCTGACGGACACGATAAAAGGCCCCTTGAATCCACAGCGATAGTCACAATTAACATTATCAATGTTCTGGAGGCCAGTCATTTTGAACTCGTAATACAACCTGATGAAATTAGTGGGAAGGATGCACCTTTTAGTAAAATAGTACCGGATAACAATTATGGTAATCTTGAGGATATTATGTTATTAGCCTGGACTCAAAGTGGAACATTAAATGTGAACAGGGTGGCCATAGATTTCGATTTATCTGAGATCCCACCCGAAGCTACCATTGATAGTGCAGTATTATCTCTATATTTCAACAATACATCTGGATACGGCACCCAACATGAGGGAGAGACTGATTTCTTAATACAAAGAATCATTTCAGATTGGAATGAATCAACAGTTACCTGGAACACTCAACCCTCAACATCCTTATCGAACCAGGTATCTGTTGATGGGGCAATCTTACCCCATCAGGACTTTCCTGAAATTGACGTCACCTCTTTGATTCAGGATTATTCAGATAACAGGGAATCCAGTTACGGTCTGTTATTTAGATTGGCAGTAGAGGAACCTTATAAGATATTACTACTAGCCTCGAGTGAGAATCAAAACTCAAACCTCCGGCCTAAACTGAAGGTAGACTACACCACCTATGAATAAACCGGATTGAAAAAGTAAACATAATTGCTTTATTTGCACTGTGAAGCGGAAGGTACTTCTTGTTAGCAAATCTTCAGATACCGGTGGAGCTGCAATAGCTTCGTTTAGATTATTCGAGGCTTTAAAGGCCAAGAATGCGGATGTGAACATGCTTGTTCAGGACGAAAGGGAAGATACAGAGGGGATCTATCTTACCACAAATGGACCTGTGAAGCGATGGATGAATCTGTGGAGGTTTATCGTGGAACGGTTGGTTTTCCTCAGGCAGGAAAGATCAAAAAACATCCGTTTCCTCTTCTCCCTGGCCAACACGGGTGAAAGTATCATCCGGAACCGCTATGTGAAGGAAGCCGGACTGATTCACCTGCACTGGATCAATGGCGGCTTTCTTTCATTGAGATCACTGAAGCAGTTGCTTAAGTCAGGGAAACCGGTGGTATGGACCTTTCATGATATGTGGCCATTTACAGGAGGCTGCCACTACGCTCTCGATTGCAAAGGGTATACCAGGGAGTGCGGGCAGTGCCCCTACCTGAAAAAACCCTCTAAAAAGGATCTTTCACATCGCCTCTGGAAGAAAAAGGAGAGACTTTTCAGGAACAGTCAGGTAACAGTGATAACACCGAGCAGCTGGTTGAACGAACGCGTTCAAACCAGTTCACTGCTTCATAACTGGAAGGTGGTCACCATCCATAATCCCATTGATCATGGTATTTTCAAACCTGTTGACAGGGAAACCGCCTGTCACAACCTTGAGCTGGATCCTTCGAAATTGTATATATTGTTCGGGGCTGCAACCATAACAAATATGCTTAAGGGATTTAACTACTTTCTGGAAGCTATTCAGGACCTGGCCCGAACACCAGATGAGTTCCGGGATGTGGAGATCCTCCTTTTTGGGAAAACACGGGAAGATATTGCAGCGTTATTGCCTCTGAAAACCAGGAATATGGCCTTTGTTCAAACAACCCGAACCCTGGTTGAGCTATACAGTGCGGCCCATCTTTTTGTGATCCCGTCGCTGCAGGATAATCTTCCAAATACCATATTAGAATCTATGTTTTGCGGAACTCCGGTGGTGGGGTTCAGGACCGGAGGTATTCCTGAAATGATCGATCACCAGGTAAACGGATATCTGGCTGACTTCAAATCTTCTTCCGACCTGGCAGAGGGGATCAGATGGGTCCTGAACGCTGAGTCCTATAACAAACTCTCTCAAAAGACCCGTGATGTGGCAATAAAACGATATTCACAGGATCGTTCGGTTCAGATGCATATTGATCTTTATAACAGCCTTATGGATAAAGCGAATCAATCATGATATTCCCGAAGATCTCTATCATTACAGTTGTATTCAATGGGGAGAAGCTCATTGGCAGAACCATATCCAGTGTGACCGGGCAGACCTACCGGGAGATCGAATACATCATCATCGATGGCAACTCTACTGATAAAACCCTTGAGATTATCAAAGGGTATAAAGGAGTCGCCCGGCTGGTTAGTGAGCCTGACAGTGGATTGTATGATGCCATGAATAAGGGATTAAAGGCGGCGAAAGGGGATTATGTATGGTACCTCAATGCCGGCGACCAGATCTACAGCAGCGATACGGTGGGAAAGATGGTAGCAGGAATGGAAGGGACTCCTGATATTATCTATGGAGGTACCATGATCATCGACGAAAATCAGAATGAGGTGGGAGACAGGAGGCTCAAGCCACCAGTCCGGCTAACCTGGAAGTCGTTCCGGCAGGGCATGGTGGTATGTCACCAATCCTTAGTTGTCAGGAGGGAAATTGCACCGGCCTATAACCTGGCCTACCGGTTTTCAGCCGATATTGAATGGGCCATCCGGGCGGCAAAAAATGCTACACTGATTCATAACTCACACCAGATCCTATCAAGATTCCTGGAGGGAGGGCTCACAGAAAGCAATATTAAAGAGGGCCTGAAAGAGCGGTTTCAGATAATGCGTCATCATTATGGTTTGGTACCTACTGTTCTTCGACATTTTGTGTTTGGGATCAGGCTGACCAACTACTATCTCAGGCACAGGCGATTCTAAACTGTCCCTCTTTTTATAAACGCAGAATTTATGTTTCTTTGGTGAACAGTTTGCTCCCTTGCTTCAGACAGAAAGCCATAACCGATCGGTCAGGTTAGCGATTACGACCTATATGCTGAATATGGGCGGGATCAGCAATTACATCATTGAACTGGGAAAATTTTTCAAATCAAATGGCTTCGAGGTGTCAGTTATTTGTACCGACCGGAAGGGAAACTGGTTCGACCGGATCCATCAGGAAGGATTTCAAGGTAAATATTTTAATTCCATATTCTACGAATGGATGCCTTTCGGAAGGATCATTTTTGCCCGTAAAATAGGGCGTTATATGAGAAAGCAGGCATTTGACATCATCATCAACAATCACAGTTTTTATATTCATGCTGCTGCCGGATATCTATACGACAGGACCAGGATCATCCATGTGATCCACAACCAGCTGGAAAAGATGGTCAAAAGGGAAGCCGATCCGTTATCGGACATCATTGTAGGCGTAAGCCCGCGCATTGGAGAGTTGGCGCTCAGGCACCTTCCTGCCGCTAAGGTCACAACTATTTTAAACGGGATCCCCCTCCCGGGCAGAACTGATCATGAGTACAACAGTTGTTCTGAAAGGCCGAAGGACATTCTGTTTGTTGGGCGGATAGATAACAGGCAAAAGGCTGTATTTATGCTGCCTGCTATAATGAGTTACCTTTTTGACCGGGGTATTATGGCCAATATTACGATCGTGGGAGAAGGGGAAGATCTTGAAAGGCTGAAACAAATGACGGTCAATATTTCACATTCAGGGCACTTCACCTTCACCGGCAGGGTGGATCCGGATCAGGTGAGTAATTATTATAATGAACATAAGATCCTTCTCTTGCCTTCTAATTTTGAAGGGCATCCACTTACATTGATGGAAGCCATGGCCCATGGTTGTGTTCCGGTTGCTTCACTTCTCCCAAAGTGTACCGATACCTGTATTGAAGAGGGGAGCTCGGGATACCTGGTCGAGGTTGGGAAACCAGGTGAATTTGGAGAACGGATCGCACACCTGGTTTCCAACGAGGAGGAGCTCAATCAAATGAGTAAGAATGCTTTGAAAAGAGCCGGCGATAATTTTTCAAATACCATTTCCCATCGGAAATACCTGGAACTTATAGAAACTTTAAAAGGGGAGAAAATAGAAAGAAGCGGGTTCCGGCTTATGAACAGGAAATACATGACCTGGAAAGAGATAGTGCCTTTCCGGCTGGTTTTATTTGTCAAGCAAAAAATGTTGAAAGCCAATTAGAATGGGGATCGTTATCAGGCAGAGCGTTAAGGGATCTGTGGTCAGCTATGTGGGAGCTGTCATTGGAATGGTATCCACCATTTTTATCTACCCTTATTTCCTGACCCCGGAGTTGATCGGGTTGAACCGGATCCTGGTAGATTCAGCTTTTCTACTGGCTTTTGTAGCCCAGATTGGTATTCCCAATGCCGTCATTCGGTTCAGTCCCCAGTTGAAGAAAATGGGCCTGATCAGGGAGGCATATATGTACGCATTGCTGTTACCTGTAATCAGCTTGATCTTCCTGGGCACCCTTGTTTATTTGGGCAGGGACTACTTCGAGGGATTTTTTACTAAAAACTCACCGCTTTTCAGCACCTACTTTCTTCTGATCATCCCATTCGGGCTGGTCTGTGTCTATATGACTATCATTGAAAACTTTACGACATCACTATACCGGATCACCATCCCGAAAATGATCAGGGAGATCATTCTCAGGATTTTGCTGATCGGTTCAGCCCTTCTCTTCTTTTATTTGAAGCTGTCAATCGATCTTTATGTTTTGCTTGTTATTTTCTCCTATGCCTTAGCGGTACTGATCCTCTATTCATACTTCAGGCGTCTGTTACGCATCATGATACCACCGGAAAAAAAGAAGGGCATACCAATGGAAATGGCACGGAAAATATTTCCATACATGGGATTTATGATGTTGGCCGGTATTGGATCTAATGTCGTCACCAAAGTAGATGCATTTATGATTTCATCGATGATAGGACTCGGCAGCACCGGGATCTATACAATCTCCTTTTTCATGAGTTCTGTCATTGAGATCCCCTCCAGGGCAACTCTGCAGATAAGCGCCCCATTTGTGTCTGAAAGCCTCGAAAACAATGATATTTCCCGCCTGAAGGACCTGTACGTTCGTTACTCGTCCAACCAGGCTATTATCGGTGGACTCCTGCTGGTTTTGCTCTGGGCAAATATTAACAGCATCTTTGAATTGATGCCTAACGGAGATGTATATGAAGCCGGAAAATATGTCGTTCTGTTTATTGGCCTTGGGAAACTCATCGATGTGACGACCGGCATCAATAACCAGATCCTGATCTACTCAAAGTATCACCGTTACCTGATCTTCTTCGTTATAATTCTTGGGATTATAACTGTGACGGGGAATTATATATTAATACCCATCCTTGGTATAACTGGGGCTGCCATTGCATCTCTCAGCTCTTATTTTATCATCAACGGGGTAGTTATCGTATTTATTTATCTTAAATTGAGAATCCAGCCCTTTACAGGCAGAACACTCAGGATAGTTTTCCTGATAGCCCTGGTCTTCCTCTTGAACTATCTTCTTCCCACGCTTGGTAGCTGGTTCTTTGATTCCCTCTATCGAAGCCTGATCCTGTTAAGTATTTATGTTGGGGTTACTTACTTTTACAGGCTTTCTGAAGACCTGAATTCTATTGTGCGAAAAGCACTTAGCATGATCGGATTGGGCCGGAAAGACAAATAGATCCTTCCTGAGCACTTATTGGAACCTGGCCGTCATTACGAGGGTATCAAGAAAGGCAGGAATACGTCTGTAGATGGTCCTGGTGATGATGCTTAAGGGGTGCATTTTATAGGTGAGCATGAAATCGAACTCCTCCACTTTAAGTCCGGCTTCAGTGCACACTTTGGCCATTGTATATGGTGTAAACCAGAACCTGTGGTCCGAGTTGATTACTTCCTTGTTCCGGAACATCCGTTTAAAATTAATCCATCTCAAAGCATTTGGAACCGTAATAAGTACCTTGTCTATCGTATGCCCGTATTTTATACGGATCTGGGACAGAAACATCACTGGATTGTCGATATGCTCCATCAGTTCTCCCAGTATTAGGTAATCCCAGTGATCATCCAGAATTGACCTGGCAACCCCATCATTAATCAGGTCAATGGCAAGACTGTCTTCAAAGCCGATCTTTTTAATATAATCAATCCCCTCAGCGTTAATGTCGATACCCAGACAGCGTGTTGCACTGTCGTCCAGTAATTTATGTAACCAGGTACCATCGGCAATCTTTGAATCAATCAGGGGAAGATGATCCACACAACCCGCGTGTATCACTTTCTTCCCTTTAACTAATTCAGTCAGGTAGGCGATGCGGTCCTTTGGTTTTGAAGCAGGACTGGAAATTTTAACGGGCAAACTTCCGATAAAATCCCTGTTATTCAGATAATCATATATATGAGGTTCAAATTTCATAGTGAAAACACCTGCTCAGCCTCTCGTTTAATATTGGAGTTCGTAAAGGTAAAAAACTCATACATTTATTATACTTGTAACAGTTTTTAATCTTATGAAGGTAACATTTGTATTCAGCGGACTTCCACATTACCTGATTGCTCTGCTAAATAAACTGGCGAAGTCCTATGGTATAGATGTTAGCGTGATTATTCCCAGGGAAAGTGGCCTCTCCATTGGAGAGGGCGTTAAGGTCCTCGATAAACACAAGGACTTCCTTTTTTCCATTCATACTTTGGAAGAATTCAGGGGGAAGCTGAACAAGCCTTATTTCAGAGATCTGCATGTAATCCTCAGGGAATTGTCCCCCGATATCCTGGTTTTGGGCTGGCCCTATATTATCAACTATTCATTTGACTTAAGAGCACGCAAGACGGTAAAGGCCAAGAATATTTCATTGGTTTTCAGGGAGATTCCTTTTATGGTGGCTCCAAAAAACCGGGCCATCAGCTATTACAGGAAGACTCCGGTCATTAATGAAAACCTTGAGGTGGAGAACCCCGAAGGACTTTTGTTTTATCCCTGGGCAATCGGGTTGAACCTGCTCAGGCGAAGATATTATCATTTGGCTGATGCCACTATGATCTATGCCAGTCATGGTTTTGAAATTCAGGAAAGTTACGGGCTGAACCGGGAGAAGATATTCCTGACGCACAACTCACCGGATACGGAAACCATTGCTAAAATCCGTCAGAAATTGATGACGCAGGGTGTAAAGGCTTCAAATCCCGGCAGGATCCTTCACATCGGGCGCCTGGTCAAATGGAAACGTGTAGATCTGCTTATCGAAGCTGTAGCGCAACTTTACTCCAGGTATGATGGCATTGAACTGCATATCATTGGAGCTGGTCCGGAAGAAGCTCATTTACAGGATCTGGCCAGGAGGAAAGCACCGGAGGGTGTAATCAGGTTCCTGGGAAGCATCTATGATCCAGAGGAGCTGGCCAGGGAAATTATGACTTCTGCCATATATGTTCTAGCAGGTATGGGAGGATTGTCGATCAATGAAGCCATGGCCTATGGAAAGCCGGTGATTTGCTCCAGATGTGATGGAACCGAAAGTGACCTGGTGTCTGATGGTGCGAACGGATTCTTTTTTAAGGAGGGGGACGCACAGGATCTGGCCTTCAAAATTGAACTCCTGATTGATGATCCGGAGAGATGTCAGATTTTGGGTGCAAATGCCCTTTCGGTCATAGATCAAAAAATCAACCTGGACACTGTGACGCAGGCCTTTGTGAACTGCTTTGAATATCTAAAAAAAAATATTTGATAATAACATGGGTTTAAATATCAACGGGATCAAACTGCTACTTTATGCAAGACAACTTGACGTTAAGTTTGACAGAGTTTTGACCATTGGAAGGCAAATGCTCTATCTGAGGGAGAAAGAACTGAGGCGAATGTTAATTCAGGCAGGTCTCATGGCTGAAGGCAGCAAGGAAACTGTGATGGTTAATTCCTACGCGGAGCCCCTATTTAAAATATTGGGAGCTGAGACTATGGACTCCCTCGATGCATCGGAGTATGAGGGGGCAAGCATGATTCATGATATGAACCTACCCATACCAGGAGAATTGCATTCAAAGTATAGTGTGGTGATTGACGGGGGAAGCCTGGAGCATGTATTTAATTTTCCTGCTGCTATAAAGAATTGTATGGATCTGATCGAGCAGGATGGCTATTACATCGGAATTACACCTGCCAACAACTTCCTGGGCCATGGCTTCTATCAATTCAGTCCTGAGCTCTACTTTAGAATCTTCTCTGCATCTAATGGATTCAGAATGCGTAAGATGTACATCTTTGCTGATCGCAGGGAGGCTACCTTTTACGAGGTCCTGGATCCCCTTGAACTGAAGCAACGGGTAACTATGGCCAATTCATCCCCCACCTATCTCTTTGTTATTGCTCAGAAGACCGCCATAAAAGAAGCGTTTAAGATAATTCCACAACAAAGTGATTACGAGAATATAGTATGGAACAAAGGGACATCTGGCACCCCTTCGGACCATGAGCAATATAGAAATACTAAGGCGGGTAAGCTGAGAAGTCATTTCCCAGATGTCTACCTTAGAAAGTTCCGGTCCATGGGGAACAGCAATCGCCAGTTTGTTCGAAAAATAGACCTGGATCTTTCAGCACCGGTATCAGGGAATTAACTATTCCTTGCGTTCACCGGGAGAGTTTATTACGCGGAGGTAGAAATAGTAACCCCCACCGCCCAGTAAGAGCAGGATGATAAGCCAGGAACCAGCCACTGAGATTTTTTCCCCTTTTTCGAAAGGTTCAAAAACGAATGAGAATTCAACCGTGTGTTCTCCCGCATCAACAGGCAATGCACGCAGGATATAATTAGCCCTTATAATGGGAACCGGGTTCCCGTCAATGGTTGCGTTCCAGCCCCCTTCATAATAGACTTCAGAGAAAACAACCAGTGAATGCTGATCAAGCGAAACATCGTAGGTCAGATGGTTGGGCCTGTATTCTGTAAGCTCCACCGATCCTGATGCCTCTTCATGCCTGAGATCGTCCGGCAACATTCCTTCAAACCTTCTGTCTACAACAGCCACTTTTGTAAGATCGGTAGTTCCAAGTGCCAGGTACTCCTCGTTGGCATTCTCAACCAGCTTGAAGTCATTCACCACCCAGCCCTGGCCCATGGCATGGGGATTCCTGAGCGGCTGGGTTGATGGGTTCAGTATGAAATACTTAGTATTGAGCATATTCAGTACCTGTTGCCTTGCAAGGACCGAATCAATCTGCATGGGGGAGGGTTGTGCATTCAGGACGCTGATGATGTTCTGAAGCTCCTGTGACAGGTAGAGATCAATCAGATCCTGGTATCTCCTCATTTTAATGCCGTGGTATCCCCCGATGGATTTGTGATAATAGGAGGTAGTTCCATCCTGCCATGGAGCCACGGTCAGGTTGGCAACCCTGTAATCCATATCCGGATCCTGAAGTATGGCTTCATCGGCAGTGGTTTTAGCCCAGCTGTTTGCCTGCTGCCTTTTTGTAACAAAATTATCCCTGTTCAGATAACGGTGGTCGATCAACCAGAGATCCAAAGTGATAAGCACAGCAAGGCCTGCCAGGAACCAGGCAAACTTCAATTTCTTGCTGGCAAAATACCATGTAAGGACAAAAGCCAGTGCTATCAGTATAAAGCTACGGATGGCATCGTGCCTGAAGAGGTATATTCTTGCAGCTTCCAGCTGATTCATGAATTGCCTGAATTGAGAGGCATACTGTGCATTGGCTCCCTGCATTTGCTGATTAAAGATCTGCTGTTCCCTGTAGGTGAAGAATTTAAAAATGCCGGGCACCAGGAAAAAGAGAAGGGAGAGACCCCCGGTGAGACCGAATGCGACCAGGAACTGTTTCCTGTTTTTCGTGATCAATTCCGGCTCCTTTATGATCCGGTCGATAGCCAGGAATGCCACAAGGGGAATATTGAAGCATACAATGACCAGGGTCATCTCCACGGTCCGGAACTTATTGTAAAGCGGTACATGATCCAGAAAGAAATGAGAGAGTCCCGGCAGATTATTACCCCAGGCCAGCATAATGGAGAGCAGGCTGCTGATGATAATCCACCAGCGTATGGGACCTTTGATCAGAAATAGTCCGAGCACAAAGAAAAACACCACGATGGCTCCCGAATAGTTATCACCTGCAGTGGATGCTTTTGCACCCCAGTACTGGTTCTGTTGGCCCACGGCCTCTTTCAGCTGCGGGCTCACCTTCTCCATGGCCTTATCATTATTGCCAAGGGCTGCTGTCTTACCACCGGTCATGTAGGGGATCATCAAAGAGAATGTTTCCACTTTCCCGTAGCTCCAGCTGAGGGCATAATCAGTGTCCAGACCGGAAGTCTGGTTCTCCTGGTTCAGGGAAAGTTCTGGTTTTCCCCTCATACTCTGCTTGGAGATCTCGTAATTGGTCCAGATTTCGGAGAAGTTGGGAAGTAGTGCCAGTAAAGCCCCGGCAAGCAGAACAGCTGAGGCGATAAGGAATTTTTTGAACTGTTTTTCAATAATGGCAAAAACCCCCTGGGTAAGCACGATGATCAACGACAATAACATCAGGTAATAGGTGATCTGGGGGTGATTGTAATACAACTCAATTCCCAGGCCGAGCATGAACAGAAGTCCCCCGAGAAGATATTTCCCCCTGAAGGTCTGCAGTATTCCGGCCACTACCGGAGCCATAAAGGCAATGGCGTAAGCCTTGTTGATATGGCCCGGTTGAAGTATGATCAGGTTGTATGAAGAGAGTGCAAACGCAATGGCTCCTATCGCGCTCAGCCATGGAGAGAGCCTGAAGGTAAGCAGCAGAATGTAGAAACACAGCAGGTAGGCGAACAGGATGGCAATAGGGTTGGATGATCCGGCTCCAAATCGCAACACCCTGGCTATTTCTCTGAATATTGTGGTTTTGGCCCCGGTCGGACCCACATGAAAGGCGGGCATTCCCGAAAACAGTGAATTGGTCCACTGTGAGGATTCACCCGTTTCCTCCTGGTATACTGAAAGCTCATGGCTGACTCCTTCGAACTGGGTCATATCGTGTTGAGAAAGCACCTTACCATCAAGCACAGGGCTCATATATGCCATTGCAAGGGCAATGAAACCAAGAAGGATAATGAGGTGGGTCCTGGAGAATTTGACCAGGGATGCAATCAGGGCTTTATTCATAACCTTTGATTTATTAGGTGATTTGCTCTAGAAGCTTTCGCATGCTTATTTTTTCGCGTAAAATATCACTGAGCCTGCTCCAGTGAATACGGTCCTGCTCCATGGTGTCTCTGTACCTGATAGTAACAGTATCATCCTCCATTGTTTGATGATCGATGGTTATACAGTAGGGGGTTCCTATGGCGTCCTGCCTGCGGTAACGCTTTCCAATGGAATCTTTCTCCTCATACTGGCAATTATAATCAAATTTCAAGTGGTCAATGATTTTACGCGCTTTATCGGGTAACCCGTCTTTTTTAGTCAACGGGAAAACCGCCAGTTTTACCGGAGCCAGAACCGGGGGAATCTTCAAAACAACCCTTGAGTCGGTTGATCCATCCTCCTTCGTGAGCACTTCCTCGCAGTAGGCTGCAGAAATAATCTGGAGGAACATCCGGTCCAGTCCGATGGAAGTTTCCACTACGTATGGAACATAGCTCTTGTTGGTGTCAGGGTCGAAATACTGCAATTTTTTTCCGGAATACTCCTGGTGGCTTCCCAGATCAAAATCGGTGCGGGAATGGATCCCTTCAACCTCCTTGAACCCGAAGGGGAATTCAAATTCAATATCGGTGGCTGCATTGGCATAATGAGCCAGCTTATCATGGTCATGGAACCGGTACTTTTCATCACCGAAACCAAGGGCACGGTGCCACTTCATCCTTATCTCCTTCCAGGTTTTGAACCATTCCAGTTCAGTTCCCGGGGGGACGAAGAACTGCATCTCCATCTGCTCAAATTCACGCATCCTGAAGATAAATTGCCTGGCAACGATCTCATTGCGGAACGCTTTCCCGATTTGGGCAATTCCAAAAGGGATCTTCATCCTGCCCGATTTCTGAACGTTCAGGTAGTTCACAAAGATGCCCTGAGCCGTTTCGGGACGCAAATAAATTTTACTGGCACTCTCTGAACTGGATCCTATTTCGGTAGAGAACATCAGGTTGAACTGCCTTACATCGGTCCAGTTCCTTGAACCGGATACTGGGCAAACAATCTGTTCATCAATGATGATCTGTTTGATCTCAGTGAGATTCGAATCATTCAGGGCCTTCACAAACCGGTTATGCAGCGCATCCAGCTTCTCTTTATTGGCCAGCACCCTGGGATTTGTATTACGGAACTGGGCTTCATCGAAGGAGTCTCCAAAGCGGCCCCGGGCTTTCTCAACCTCTTTATTGATCTTCCCTTCATACCTGGCCATCTGTTCCTCGATCAGTACATCTGCCCGGTAACGTTTCTTGGAATCTTTGTTATCAATAAGCGGATCATTGAAGGCGTCCACATGTCCGGATGCTTTCCAGACCGTGGGGTGCATAAAGATGGCAGAGTCGAGGCCCACTACGTTTTCGTGAAGCAGGACCATGGAGTCCCACCAGTACTTTTTGATGTTGTTTTTTAGTTCGACTCCATATTGGCCGTAATCATAAACTGCAGATATTCCGTCATATATTTCACTGGAGGGAAAAACATATCCATACTCCTTGCAGTGTGCAACCAAATTTTTAAAGAGATCTTCCTGGGCCATACATTATTTTCTTATTTGATTGCACAAAAGTAATCCAATTTTATAAGAGCCAAAAATAGCGGAATTAAATCATTCTCTGAAGGTTTTTCTATCTTTGTCAGGTATTTTCAGAATAGGCTCCATGGAGAAAAAATATGATTTTTTGGTAATAGGCTCCGGACTCGGGGGGCTGAGTTTTGCATTAAAAGCGGCGGAACATGGTTCAGTTTGCCTGATTACCAAAACTGACCTTGAGGAGACCAATACGCGGTATGCACAGGGGGGTATTGCAGCGGTCACTTATAAACCGGACAGCCCGGAAAAACATGTGGAAGATACCCTGATAGCCGGGGACCACCTGTGTAACGAAGAGGTTGTCAGGATGGTTGTCAGGGAGGCTCCAAAACAGATCCGGGAACTGATCCAATGGGGAACACAGTTTGACAAGGAGTCTAACGGCAAATATGACCTTGCCCGTGAGGGAGGGCATTCCGAATACAGGATACTGCACCACAAGGACAACACTGGAGAGGAGATCCAGCGTGCCCTTTCAGAGAAGGTAAGGCATCATAAGAACATTGATCTGCTGGAGAAACATTTTGCTGTGGATCTGATCACACAGCACCACCTGGGGAAACTGGTAAAAAGACACCTGACCGACATTGAATGTTACGGAGCCTATGTATTAAACCTTGAATCGAAACAGGTACTCAGGATCCTGTCCAGGACCACCCTGCTGGCTTCAGGAGGGGCCGGCCACCTCTATTCCACAACCACGAACCCGACCATTGCCACAGGGGACGGTGTGGCCATGGTCTACAGGGCCAAGGGCATTATTGAAAATATGGAATTTGTGCAGTTCCATCCCACCTCACTCTACAATCCCGGGGAATCGCCCTCCTTCCTTATATCCGAGGCCATGAGGGGGTTTGGAGCAATCCTTCGCAACCAGCAGGGGGAGAAATTCATGGACAAATACGATTCACGCGGGAGCCTGGCTCCCAGGGATATTGTGGCCAGGGCCATTGACAATGAGATGAAGATCCATGGTCATGATTATGTGTACCTGGACACGAGGCACCTGAAAGAAAAGGAGCTGAAGGAGCATTTTCCCAATATTACGGAGAAGTGCAGTACGCTGGGGATCGATATTGCGAAGGATATGATCCCGGTGGTCCCGGCGGCTCATTACATGTGTGGAGGGGTGAAGGTGGATATGGATGGACAGACATGGATCAAAAGGCTCTATGCAGTGGGAGAGGTCTCTTCCACAGGGCTTCATGGCGCTAACCGTCTCGCTTCAAACTCGCTTATTGAAGCCATCGTGTATGCTGAACGGGCAGTGAAACATGCAGTGAAGCACGTATCCGAATACGAGTTTGTCGATCATATACCATTATGGGATGACGCCGGGACCACCCATCCGGAAGAGATGGTCCTGATCACCCAGAACCTGAAAGAGGTCCAGCAGATCATGACCAATTATGTGGGTATAGTCCGGTCGAATCTTCGTCTGGAAAGAGCCAGTATCAGGTTGGAGATCATCCACAGGGAGACAGAAGCGCTCTACAGGAAATCAAAGATCTCCCTGAAGATCTGCCAATTGCGTAACCTGATCAATGTGGGGTACCTGGTCATTAAGGAGGCACAGGCCCGTAAGGAGAGCAGGGGACTGCATTACAACCTGGACTATCCCAGGCGGAGTGATCAGATGTGATCACCGGGATCACCGGCTGTTCACTGATCCCAGAAACCTCCTGGCACCTCGGGCCTCTCGTCACCGTACACCTCCCTGATCTCCTCCAGCAGCGAGCGGATCTCATTCACATCCAGGGAGGTCAGTAATTTAATCCGCATCTCCTTGAAGTGTGGGAGCCCCTTGAAATAGTTGGAAAAGTGCCTTCGCATCTCGTAGATCCCCACAGGCGCATCCTTAAACTCCAGTGATTTTTCAAACTGCATCCTGGCCATATCCACCTTTTCCGAAATGGTTGGTTCAGGCAACAGTTCCCCTTTTTCCAGGTAATGTTTGATATGTTTAAACAACCATGGTTTCCCTACTGCAGCCCTTCCGATCATGATACCGTCCACACCGTAGCGGTCAAAAGCCTCCCTGGCTTCAACCGGATTGCTAATGTCACCGTTACCGATAACCGGGATCTGCATCCTGGGATTTTGTTTTACCTCTCCGATCAATGTCCAGTCGGCCGATCCCCTGTACATCTGGGCACGGGTGCGTCCATGAATTGCAATGGCCTTGATCCCCTGGTCCTGCAACTCTTCAGCCACCTCCACAATGTTCCTGTTCTGATCATCCCACCCCAGCCTTGTTTTTACGGTTACCGGGATAGAAGTAGTTTCAACAATGGCCCTTGTCATCTCCATCATCAGTGGAATGTTGGCCAGCATTCCGGCTCCCGCCCCGCGGTTTGCTATTTTGCGGACAGGGCAGCCATAGTTAATGTCAATGATCTCAGGAGCCGATTCTTCAGCCCTGTGGGTGGCTTCAACCATCGACTCTATAATGTGGCCATAGAGCTGGATCCCCATGGGGCGTTCATAATCGAATATTTCCAGTTTTTTCACACTCTTGGCCCCATCCCGGATCAGTCCGTCGGAGGAGATGAATTCGGTGTACATCAGATCGGCTCCGAATTGTTTGCACAGGTACCTGAATGGAGGGTCTGTGATATCCTCCATGGGTGCCAGAAGAACGGGCTGCTGTCCAAGATCAAGTTCTCCGATGGTCATATTGTAAAACTATTGTAGGAACTAATACTGCAATTTGCTTTCTTTGTGCCTTTAGTCCGCTGCAAAACTACAAAAAATCATGCCCGCGAGAGCACTGCTTTCTGGTTTACGTCCCTCAGAGAAGTTTCTTTTTTCGATCGTGCTTCTTTTTATTCTTGGATTGGGATTCCAGTTCCTGGGGGCTTTTCTGGCAGCATGGATTTACGGTTTTCATGTTTCAGATGTCCTTGTCATCGGTCATTATGATGATCCGAATTTTCTTGCAGCAACTAAATTAATGCAGATTCTGGGTTCAATAGGGACCTTCATTATTCCGGCATTCCTCTTTTCTTATCTTTTTGAAGGAGACTTCTTTTCCTATTACAAATTCCGGAATCCGACCGGAATGACCCCCATGATCCTGATCGTTTTAATGATGGTTTCGATCATACCTTTCATCAACTACACGGCAGAGATCAATATGAACATGGAGGTGCCTATCAAAGCAGTGGACCAGTTGCTTCGTAATATGGAAGATGCCGCAGAAGAGATGATGGTTGCCTTTACGGCTACCAAAAGCATAGGCGGCCTGCTGATGAACCTCCTGATGATAGGAGTCATAGCTGCATTGGGAGAGGAGCTGATATTCAGGGGACTGCTGCAGAGATTGATGATGGGCATGGTGAAGAACATTCATGTGGCCATTGTGATAACAGCCATACTTTTCAGTGCGTTCCACTTCCAGTTTTTCTCTTTTCTACCCAGGTTTATACTTGGAGTGATACTGGGGTACATGATGTTTTACGGACGATCCATCTGGTATCCCATTCTGGCCCATTTTGTGAACAATGCGATGGGGGTGGTATATTATTATTTCAATTCCAGGGGGAGTGCGGACGATATGCTTGAGGAGATCGGAACCAGTACACTGATACCTGTAGCAGCAGTAATCAGCCTGGCACTTTTTCTTTTATTTGGTGCAGTATGGTATTACCAGGCAGGGAAATATTCTACCCGATCTCCTCTACCCGGTGAGTTTGAAAAAGAGTAGAATTGCTAATTTCATTTTTACGGAACACGTAAACCAGGCCATACTCCGTGGCTTTTTCCCTGCGCATCTCTTCGGGAAGGTCTTCATAAGTGTGTTCCACCTCATTCCAGATCTGCTGTATCACACCATCGATCATTGAACGTTTTTCGTTCAGCTGTTCCTGGGCCCGTTGCGTCCTTTCCTTAAGGCTTTTTTGGTAATTGTGGTACTCCATGAATTTGTCGAAATGTACCTTCACAACTGCAATGGTTGGATTGGTAACAGGATTCATGCCCTTGTTGCGCCTTTTCTGTTCACCCTCGATAAGACTGTTGCCCCACATAATGACATCTTCTTCTGATGAGAGAGAGGGGACCTTTCTTTCATCCTCATCAAACCCGAAATAATTCCTTGTTTCGGGGGACATCTCACCCCTTGCAATGGCCATATTGACCACCTGGATAAAGTGTGAGATATAGAGGCGTGCTTTTCTCAAACGCTTCTGGTACTCTTTATTCTTTTCAGCCTGCAGATTCAGGGAGTTTTTATGTTCACAAATGGCCATCTCGAATTGAGGGACCGATGACTGCATTTTCCTGAATGAACCGGGACTGAATGCCAGTTTAAAGGGTGGAAGGTCCTTCCCTTTTGCAAAGGCTGAATTCAGAGATTTCAAGCGTGCAGTGTCAGTATTGGGTAAACGTCGATAGGGCATGTTAGTAAATGAGTTGAAAACAGGTTAATAAATGGCTTTTCTTCTGCGAATATATCTAAATATCAATACTTGACAAGACTATTCGCATTTTTGTACGCTTTGTATATGAAAAGGTTACAAATTATCCGGATATCTTGTCCGGGGAAGAAAAATTCTTTACAAATGAACAAGAAACTGCCCGGAAAATCAAAAAACTTATTGCTCAAACAGTGCCTTTTGTCAAAAAATGCAGGTACTTTTAAATTTATTGGAAAACTTAACGAAAACAGTGATAAATATGTTTGCAAAAGAGGTTTACTGGCAACGTAGGAAAATGTTGCGTGAAATGCTGGGTGAAGGGGTGATCCTTCTTCCCGGAAATGATGAGAGTGCCATGAATTACAAGGGAAATACCTACCACTTTCGGCAGGACAGCAGCTTCCTCTATTTTTTCGGGATCAACAAACCCGGATTTTATGGGATTTGTGATGTGGATGAGGATAAAGATATCCTGTATGGAGATGATTTCACAATCGACGATATCATATGGATGGGTGAGCAGCCTGCGGTAAAACAACTGGCATCTGAAGTGGCAGTTGAATCTTCGGCTTCGCTCACTGATCTTACAGCGTTTTTAAAGGAGGCACTGGAGAAGGGTCGCAGGATACATCTTCTGCCCCCTTACCGGGGCGATCATGTTATTGCACTTTCTCGTTTACTTGGAGTGAACCACGAAGAGCTTTCCGGAATGGTTTCCCAGGAGCTTATCGCGGCGGTAGTGCAGCTGCGATCCCACAAAGATAGGGATGAGATCATGGAGATGGAGAAGGCTGTGGCTGTGGCCTGGATCATGCATACAACAGCCATGAAGATGGCTTTCCCGGGAAATTTTGAAAGGGAGCTGGCCGGGGCCATTGAAGGAATCGCTCTTTCCCATGGGGGACCGGTCTCTTTCCCTGTGATCCTGAGTATGGATGGCCAGACCTTACATAACCATTATCATCACAATGAGCTGACTGAAGGCAGGATGGTGGTTTGTGATGCTGGTGCGGAGACATCCATGGGTTATGCCAGTGATATTACAAGGACCTTCCCTGTGGGTGGGAAATTCTCTGCCCGCCAGAAGGAGATCTATAACATCGTATTGAAAGCCAACACTGAGACCATCAAGGCATCCGGGCCGGGCAGAACATACAGGGAGGTCCACCTGATGGCGGCAAGGATCATAGCAGGCGGACTGAAAGATCTGGGGATCATGAAAGGTGAAGTGGATGAGGCTGTTGCAGCCGGGGCACATGCCCTGTTCTTCCCGCATGGGTTAGGTCATATGCTGGGGCTGGATGTACACGACATGGAGGGATTGGGTGAAGACAATGTGGGTTACAGTGGATCTTTGAAACGAAGTGAACAGTTTGGGTTGGCCTACCTGAGACTGGGGCGTGAGTTGGAACCCGGCATGGTTGTAACCAATGAGCCTGGCTGTTATTTCATTCCCGCACTGATCGACCTCTGGAAAAAAGAGAAAAAATTCGACCAGTTCATCAACTACGACAGCGTAGAAAAGTACCGGGATTTTGGCGGTGTAAGGATCGAGGACGACGTGCTGATCACCGGTTCCGGAAGTCGCGTTCTCGGTACGCCCATCCCTAAAACGGCAGACGAGGTGGAGGAGACCATGCGTTCCTGAAAATACCCCTGAGGGAAAAAACAATGCACCAATCCCGGTGAAAGGGGATTGATGCATCTGTTGAAGATTGTTCAGGTTTACGGGAAGGTCGTTACTAACAGACGGTTGACTTGAAATACTCCCTGTTGAGCCTGGCAATATTGGTTAGATTGATACCCTTGGGGCATTCTGCCTCGCATGCGCCTGTATTGGTGCAGTTCCCGAAACCCAGCTCATCCATCTTGGCGACCATTTTCAGTACCCGGTCACGCGCTTCCACCTGGCCCTGTGGCAGCAGTGAAAGATGGGATATCTTGGCACCCACAAACAGCATGGCCGAGGCGTTCTTACAGGCGGCAACACATGCTCCGCAACCAATGCATGCAGCTGCGTCCATGGAAAGATCGGCAAATTCTTTTTTCACCGGAATGCCATTCGCATCAGGTGCGCTCCCGGTATTGACCGAGACATAGCCCCCTTCCTGGATCAACTTGTCGAAGGCTGAACGGTCCACCATCAGGTCCCTGATCACGGGGAATGCCCTGGCTCTCCAGGGTTCAATGACAATGGTATCACCGTCTTTAAATTTTCGCATATGCAGCTGGCAGACCGTAATCAGTGAGTCCGGGCCATGGGGCCTGCCATTAATGTACAGGCCACAGGCACCACAGATCCCCTCCCTGCAGTCATGGTCATAAATGACCGGTTCTTGACCTTTGGAGATCAGCTCTTCGTTCAGCACATCAAGCATCTCAAGGAATGAACTATCGGTGGAAATATTACTCAGACTGTAGTTTACAAACTTACCCCTGGTTTGGGGATCCTTCTGACGCCAGATTTTGAGTTTCAGGTTCATGACAGATATTCTGTTATTTATAATTTCTTTGTTTTACTTCAATGTATTCAAATTTAAGGGCTTCTTTATGCAGCTCCGGCTCTTTATCCTCACCTTTGAACTCCCATGCAGCCACATAAGTAAAATCCTGGTCATTACGCAGCGCTTCACCCTCTCCGGTCTGGTACTCTTCTCTGAAATGTCCGCCACAGGACTCCTCCCTGTGAAGTGCATCCCTGGCCATAAGAGCACCCAGTTCAAGGAAATCAGCCAGGCGGCTTGCCTTTTGCAATTCAGGGTTCAGGTCATCCAGCTCACCCGGGATCTTCACATTTGCCCAGAACTCCTTCTTTAATTCTTTCAATTCCTGAATGGCCTTCTTCAGGCCCTCCTGGTTCCTGGCCATCCCCACATTCTCCCACATGATTTTTCCCAGTTTCTTATGAATGGTGTCAACACTCATCTCACCCTTGACCGCCATCAGTTTTTCAAGTTGCTCTTTTACCTCCTTTTCCGCATTATCGAATTCCGGTATATCTGTTTTGAACCGGGGTGTATTGATCTCATCGGCCAGGTAACTCTGGATGGTGTAAGGCAACACAAAATAGCCATCGGCAAGTCCCTGCATCAGGGCCGAGGCACCCAGCCTGTTGGCACCATGATCAGAGAAATTGGATTCACCTGTTGCAAAGAGACCGGGAATGGTGGTATGGAGTTCATAATCCACCCAGATGCCCCCCATGGTGTAGTGGATAGCAGGATAGATCATCATGGGAACTTCATACGGATTATGGTCCGTGATCTTCTCGTACATCTGGAACAGGTTGCCATACTTGGCCTCAATCACATCTTTGCCAAGCCGTGCGATGGCATCTTTGAAATCCAGGAACACAGCGAGACCGGTTGAGTTCACTCCAAAACCTGCATCGCAACGCTCTTTGGCGGCACGTGAGGCCACATCTCTGGGAACCAGGTTCCCAAATGCCGGGTACCGTCTTTCGAGGTAGTAATCGCGGTCCTCTTCAGGGATATCAATACCCCCTATTTCACCCTTTTGAAGCCGTTCGGCATCCTCCTTCTTTTTTGGTACCCAGATGCGCCCGTCATTTCGCAGACTTTCACTCATCAGGGTAAGTTTCGACTGATAATCGCCGTGTACAGGGATACAGGTGGGGTGGATCTGAACAAAACAGGGATTTCCAAAGAGAGCGCCGTTCTTATAACACTGCCAGGCAGCACTGGCATTGGCTCCCATTGCCATTGTGGACAGGAAGAACACATTTCCATAGCCACCTGAGGCCAGTACCACAGCATGGGCACTGAATCGTTTTAGCTTGCCGGTGATCACATCACGGGCGATAATACCGCGTGCTTTCCCGTCTACCTTTACCAGGTTGTACATCTCCATTCGGGGATACATCTCCACATTTCCCTTTTTCACCTGCCTGCTCAGGGCCTGGTAAGCACCCAGAAGAAGCTGTTGTCCTGTCTGACCACGGGCATAAAAGGTCCGTGAGACCAGTGCCCCTCCGAAGGAACGGTTATCAAGCGTGCCTCCATATTCACGGGCAAATGGGACTCCCTGTGCAACACACTGGTCGATGATCCCATTACTTACCTCTGCAAGCCTGTAAACATTGGCTTCCCTTGAACGATAGTCTCCTCCCTTAACAGTGTCGTAAAAAAGGCGGTAAATACTGTCACCGTCGTTCTGATAATTCTTTGCAGCATTGATGCCCCCCTGAGCCGCGATACTGTGCGCTCTCCTGGAGCTGTCCTGATAGCAGAAGGATTTTACCTTAAATCCCATTTCAGCCATTGAGGCCGCAGCAGCAGCACCGGCAAGACCGGTCCCGATGACAATCACATCCAGCTTTCTCTTGTTGGCCGGGTTGACCAGGTTTTGATTGGATTTGTAGTTGGACCATTTTTCAGCCAGGGGTCCTTCGGGTATCCTGGAATGTAGCTTAACCATATTGGGTATCTGTTATTATTATAAGAAGTAGACTATCACGGGAATGAGCGAATAACCGGCCACTACTACGGTGGTGTAGGCAATGGCAAGTACCTGTATCGTAGGCGTATATTTCTTGTTGTCCAGTCCCAGAGTTTTAAAAGCTGACTGGAATCCGTGAATCAGGTGGAACCCCAGGAATATAAAGGCCGCAATATAGAAGATCACAAACGGCAGTACTTTAAATTTATCTACGATCTCAGTGGCAAAATCGTGATATGGGACACCGTCAACCATAATTTCGGCTGCATGCCCGAACTTGGCCTTAATATAAAAATCCATGAAATGGATCACCAGGAAGACCAGGGTGATGGCGGCGGTATGGATCATGAATTTCGAGAAGAAAGAGGTATTTGAATAGTTAGCCTTGTTATACCTCTTTGGCCTGGCAATCCAGTTTTGGATCTGCAGGATCAAAGCATAGATAATGTGTAACAGGAATCCTCCAAAAAGAACAATCTCGAAGATCTTTATCAGGATGTTTGATGACATAAAGTGGGCCGCCCTGTTGTAGACCATGGGGTCTTTAAACATGATGACCAGGAGATTGATCCCCAAATGAACCAGCAGAAAGACAATGAGGAAAATACCGGCCAGAGACATCATAAGTTTCTTTCCAATGGAAGAAGTGAATATTCCAGACATGTGAGTACAATTAAAATAAGTTACTTAAATTGCAAAGAGTAGTAGACAAATATAAGGTTTTCTGATTCTCCAAAAAGGGTGTAAGATATTTCCTACAACATTTAGAAACACCTTAAATAATAGATCCTGGTTTATATAATGAGATCGTCACGCGTTCCTGCTGCACTCTTTATTCAAAACAGATCCAGGCTGGTCCGGATGATGTCACCAGGCTCCATTGTATTGATCTGGTCGGGAGAAAGGAAACTGAGTTATGGTGACCAGTACTATCCTTTCAGGCAGAAACCCGATTTTTTCTACCTCACCGGGATCAACCATGAAAAGAGCCTTCTTGCGCTCTCGCCCGATCACCCCGATCCCGGACTCAGGGAGATCCTGTTTATTAATAAGCCGACACTGAAATCCGAGTTATGGAGAGGACGTGTTCCCGGGCCCGATCAGGTTAAGCTGCTTTCGGGGATAAGCCAGGTCAGGTGGCTGGAAGAGTTGGATGCCTATCTGAAGGTCCTGATCAATAAGGAGACAATGATATATGCCGACCAGGAACAGGGAACGCAGGAGTATTCAAGAAAGACCCCGCTGGCTCCAATGTTGCAGCGTTTAAGGATGATCAAACAACCGGAGGAGATAGAGGAGATAAAAAGGGTCGTATCCATCACCCGTTCAGCTTTCCTGAGAGCATTGAAAAAAATTGAACCCGGACAATACGAGTACCAGGTGGAGGCTGAGATCATAGGTGAGTTTATTGGCAGAGGAGCAGAGGGGCATGCCTTTGAACCCATTCTGGCATGCGGACAAAATGCCCTGGTCCTTCATTATACGGATAACAACAGTCCATGTGGCGATGGAGAGCTTCTGTTGATGGATTTTGGTGCAGAAAGCAATCATTATGTGGCTGACTGCTCCCGCACCATTCCGGTGAGCGGGCGCTATACAGGGCGACAACGCTTACTCTATGATACTGTAGTCAAAGTTTTTCGCCAGGCCAGGGAATTAATGATGCCAGGTCTGTTAATGGATGATTTTCAAAAGGCTGTGGGCGAAATGTGGGTGGAGGAACATATCAAACTGGGACTTTACAGCCGTAAGGATGCAGAGGCGTATGCTGAATCTGAACCACTCTGGAAGAGGTATTTTATGCATGGAATTTCCCATTCGATGGGACTGGAGGTACATGATCCTTTCGATCGATCGGTCCCGTTTGAAACCGGAATGATACTTACCTGTGAACCTGCCATTTATATTCCAGAAGAGGGGCTTGGAATCCGGCTTGAAAATGATATATTGATATCCGAAAACGGACCGGTGGACCTGATGGAGGATATTCCCATAGAAGCTGAAGAGATTGAAGAAATAATGAACAGCGCTTAATATTATCACAATGGAGAAACGGATTCAATACAGGGGGATCCAAACCATCTATTCAGATACAGGTAAAGGTTCCTGCATCGTTTTGCTGCACGGTTACCTGGAATGCGGAAGGATCTGGCAGGGTTTTACTGAAAAGTTTCCTGCCGGATACAGGTTCATCATTCCGGATCTCCCCGGGCATGGAGATTCGGGTAGCTGGGGAAAGGTCCACACCATGGATGAGCTTGCTCGTGTCGTCAACACGATTCTTGAAGCTGAAGGGATCAAAATAGTATTCCTGGCAGGACATTCCATGGGCGGGTATGTAACCATGGCTTTTGCCGACCTTTTTCCTGAAAAATTATCCGGCTACTCACTGGTTCACTCCACGCCCTTTGCTGATACCAGGGAAAAGAAGGACAACCGCGACAGGGAGATCAGCCTGGTATTGTGCGGCAAAAAGAGACAGATCGTAATGGTCAACATCCCCAAGTCTTTTGCAACCACAAACCTGGATCGCCTGTCCCAGAAGGTCCAGTGGTTAAAACAGATGGCTCTGATGTGTCCTGATGAAGGAATTATAGCGCTGCTGAACGGGATGAAGGAACGTCCGGACCGCACTGCAGTACTACAGAACAGGGAGATCCCGCTTCTGCTGATCGGGGGAATGAAGGATAACTATATCCCAGCTGAGGTGTTTGAGAAACTGGCTGCCCTGGCTCCCCATGCCAGCGTCCTGCGTCTGGAAGAGAGCGGACATATGGGATTTATTGAGCAACAGGATCTTGTGGTCCGTGCATTTGAAGAGATGCTGGGTAACAATCCGGATGGAAGGGATTAAAAAAAGAGACCCGCCTATGTGATCCCTGAGGATCAGTTCAGGCAGGTCCTTCACAGGTTGTATTCACTAACCCTTTAAATTCCCCGGTAACCTCTGCCCGTTCCGGGACCTCTTCGATTACCGTTCCTGTTAAAATTATTTCTGTTTGCAAAATCTCTGCGTTGCTGGAGCTGCATTATTTGCTCGTCGGTCAGAATTTTTTTCACGGCTACCTGGTGTTCAACCTGCAGCTTTTTCAGGCTGTTCTCCACCCCGGTCTGTTCATCAATGTTCTTGTTGACCGCTTTCATATCGACATTTTCCTCCGAAAGTAAAGTGCGCTGCCTGGCTTTCAATTCCGCCAATTTGTTCCTTAATGGTGTAACGGCTTTATAATGTTCGGTGCGGAGCGCAGTTATCTGCTCCTGTTGTTCATCTGTGAGCTCCAGCCTGTTCCGCTGCATTTCGCGACCTTCGCCTGCACCGTAAGAACCGGTTCCCCTTCCACCCTGTCTTGCAGGCTGGGCATCTACTGCTGTTGCCATAAGCAGTCCAAGGAACAAGATCCCTGTTGATTTTATAATATTAGTTTTCATATCAAATTAAATTAGTAAGACATACTGCAATTGCATCTGTCTTTTTGATATGATAAACAGAAAAAGGTTTAACCGGTGTTTGATCAGAGATTTGAAATAGTGTCAATGGCCACCTTAAGGGTATTATCAAGTTCTGCGATAATGGGATAAAATCCATCGTTATCGATAAGGTTCCTGGCCACATATGCCTTTACGGTTTTATGGATGGCCAGTTCAGAAGTCTTGATATCCCTGGTATTGGGCGGAACTCCTTTTTCACTGGCATAGGTAATGAATTGGGACAGCAGATTCTGACCGTCCAGGTAGCTCTCAATCTCTTTAGCTGTTTTGAATTGTTCGAGTGAGGACCTGTTCCTGTCTGTGTAATAGAATGCAAAACGGTACATCAGGCCAAGGTTCCTGACCTTGTTATAGTAATCTGAAATATAGGTGGTGTCAACCGGGACAAATACATCCGGCATGATCCCTCCTCCACCATATACCACCTTTCCACCGGGCGTAACGAATCTCCGGGAATCGTCAAATTTGATACTGTCCTGGTGCTCCAGTTCACCATGCATCCAGCGTTCAGACAGTTCGTGATAGTACTCCTCCTTATTGTCTCCATAGGGCCGCTGGATACTCCTGCCGGTTGGTGTGTAGTAGCGGGCCACTGTAAGACGAAGAGCGGAGCCATCTGTAAATCGCATCTCCTCCTGCACCAGTCCTTTCCCGAAGGACCTGCGGCCGATGATCAGGCCCCTGTCATTGTCCTGGATGGCCCCTGCGAGGATCTCACTGGCCGAGGCAGTAGTTTCATCAATCAGGATCACCACTTTGTCTTTTTTCAAAATACCCCGTGAAGAAGCATAATCGTTCTCCCTGGGCCTGGCATGACCCTCTGTATATACAATCAGTTGTCCCTCCTCCAGGAACTGGTCCGCAATCATCGTAGCGGCTTCCATGATACCACCTCCGTTCTGGCGAAGGTCGATGATCAGTTTATCAACTCCCTGGGTTTGCAGTTTTTCAACGGCCTGCATAAATTCACGGTAGGTAGTCTGTGCAAACTGGCTGATCTTTATATAGCCTGTATTTTCATTCACCTTGTAGGCTACATCAACGCTATAGATAGGAATATCGCCGCGGGTGATCTCGAAATCCAGCGGCTTCTTTTCCCCTCTCCTGTGAACGGTGACCTTCACCACTGTATTTTTAGGGCCCTTCAGCATTCCGACAATGTCATCGCTGGGCATATGAACACCGGCAACCACAGAATCATCCACCATAATGATCCGGTCTCCCGCCATGATCCCCACCATCTGGGAGGGACCGTTTGGAATGGTACTGATGATAGCCACAGTGTCGTCTACCATATTGAAAGAGACACCTATTCCGCTGAAGTTTCCTACAAGTGGTTCGGAGAACTTCTGAAAATCACTGGCCGGTATATAGATGGAGTGCGGATCAAGGTGCTCCAGAAGAGCGGGCATTACCGATTCATTTAATTCGGCGATGTTGACCGTATCCACATACTCGTTCAGGATATATTGAAGGGCAGCTGTGATTTTGTTTCCCCTGGGAGAGAGGGAAAATCCAGCTCCCGAATTGTTGCCGGGGCGGATAGAAAACCGCTGATTGCTGATCTCATCGGATACAATACCCCTGACGCGGATACCTGTGATCCAGTTACCAAGAAGGATCCCTATGATCAGCGCTACACTGATAATCAGTGGCATTAAAATTACAAGTCTGTCTCTCCTGTTCCTCATGCTCCCTTCCCTTTCAAATATTATGGTTTCTTAATTTTCAATTTCCGGCAAATGTACCAGCTCTATTTTTGCTCTTTCCAGAAGATCCAGACCATCTGTGATCCTGTATTTTTCCTGGTACACCACCCTGATGATCCCTGACTGGATAATTAATTTTGAGCACTCCATGCAGGGGGAGGTGGTGATATAAAGTGTGGATCCCTCGCTGCTGTTATTGGACTTGGCAACCTTGGTGATGGCATTGGCCTCTGCATGCAGCACATAGGATTTAGTGGTGTCATGTTCATCTTCACACTCATTCTCAAATCCGGAAGGTGTTCCATTGTACCCGTCCGAGATGATCATCTTGTCCTTCACCAGGAGTGCGCCAACCTGCCTGCGCTTGCAGTAAGAATTGGATGCCCATATACGTGCCATCATCAGATAGCGTTTGTCTATGGCCAGCTGCTTCTCTCCAACGGTTGTGGTATAATCTGACATCTGGTTTGAGAATTGTACCCAGGGCCGGGATCGAACCGGCACGATATCGCTATCACTGGTGTTTGAGACCAGCGCGTCTACCAATTCCGCCACCTGGGCATTACATGTTTAACTATTTTAAGAACTATTTCACTTCACAGTGATTATACTGTTTAACCTGGGTGGCGGAATTGTTCCAACCTCCCTGCAGGCAGGCTCCTGCTTAAAAACCTCCACCGGAGGTTTTCTTAACAGCAGGCCCCCCTGGGCAATACTGTTTCTAAATAATTTAAGAACTAATCACTACTTCTACCTTACTGCAAACAGGTTAGCTAAAAAGCGGAGCGAAGTTAATGCTTTTCACGGGAATTGCCAAGCCCGCAGGGGAACTCGATAGCTCATGTTCTAAAATATCTTTTATAACACGATCCATTGTTAAATTTGTTGTTCTAAATCATACGTAATCAGAAGCAGTATGGAAAAAGAGTATAAAGACAGGATTGGCCAGGTTTTAGACCGCCTGGGGATCAGGGAGGTGAACCCGGGAGTCACCACAGGTATAGAATGGATGAAAACCAAAGGAGATATAACATCTTCGGTTTCTCCCATTGACGGGGAGGTCATTGCAAAAGTAACCAATGCCACAACCGGTGACTACGAATCAGTGATTAAGACTGCTCAGAAGGCATTTTCTACCTGGAAAACGGTTCCAGCACCCCGGAGGGGAGAGGTGGTCAGGCAGATTGGACTGGCGCTTCGGGAATTTAAAGAGGACCTTGGATTCCTGGTCACCCTTGAAATGGGAAAGATCTACCAGGAGGGCATGGGTGAGGTACAGGAGATGATTGACATTTGTGATTTCGCTGTGGGTCAATCCCGCCAGTTGTATGGATATACCATGCAGAGTGAACGGCCAGAGCATCGCATGTATGACCAATACCACCCACTGGGGATCCTGGGATTGGTAACCGCTTTTAACTTTCCGGTGGCAGTCTGGGCATGGAATGCCATGATTGCAGCCGTCGCAGGAGATGTGGTGGTATGGAAACCCAGTTCAAAGACCCCCCTGACAGCTATCGCTATTCATAATATTATTGGTAAGGTGCTGAAAGACAATAAGGTGCCGGAAGGAGTGTTTAACCTTGTTGTAGCAAGGTCTTCCGTGATGGGTGATAATTTTGCCGCAGATCGCAGGATCCCTCTCTTCTCGGTAACAGGCTCCACCAGGGTAGGAAAACACATATCCGGGATCGTAGGTGAACGCCTTGGGAATACCATCATGGAACTGGGGGGTAATAATGCAGTGATCGTATCGCAGCATGCCGACCTTGACCTGGTCATTCCGGCCATCGTTTTCGGTGCTGTTGGAACAACCGGTCAGCGATGCACATCAACACGCCGGGTCATTATCCAGGAATCAGTGTATGAGGAGGTCAGGTCAAGACTGGTGAAAGCCTACGGGCAGGTTTCCAAAAGGATCGGGAATCCACTGGATGAAAAGGTGCTGGTAGGACCGGTTGTGGACAAGGGTGCAGTAGTGCTGTTTTCCAGTGCCATTGATCAGGTTAAAAAGGAGGGAGGCACCATTCTTTTTGGAGGGGACCTGCTTGAAGGCGGTAAATTCAGTACCGGCACCTATGTTGTTCCTGTGCTGGCCGAAGTGAAGAATGATTTCCATATTGTGCAGCATGAAACGTTTGCACCGCTGCTGTACCTCATTAAATACAGTACCATCGAAGAAGCTATTGCGTTGAACAATGATGTGCCCCAGGGTCTCTCTTCCGCCATCTTTACACTGGACCTGAGGGAAGCCGAGCAATTTCTCTCCGGGATGGGTTCCGATTGCGGTATAGCCAATGTGAATATCGGTACCTCAGGTGCGGAGATTGGTGGAGCATTTGGCGGAGAAAAGGAGACCGGCGGAGGACGTGAATCGGGATCTGATGCATGGAAAGCCTACATGCGCAGGCAGACCAACACCATCAATTACAGCACCGAACTACCGCTGGCACAAGGCATCAAGTTCGACCTGTAGACTATAAATTTCTGAGCAAGCATGTTCAATGAGACAGGCTTTCTTTCTTTTACATGAATGCCCTATTAAATCGAAGGGATTTTTATGAGGAGCCTAAGCTGGTGTTTTTACACCAGGTTCAGCGACGAGAAAAACATCCTGAGATTTAGTTATACGGGCTTACATTGCCCTCGTGAGGATCTTGGATTGTACCAGGTTGCGCACGGTTGTAACAATTCCGCCGGCATCGTAGCCGCACTCTTTATAGAGCTCTTCCTGTGTTCCATGATCCACAAACCGGTCAGGTATACCAAGGCGGAGGACCTTGGCCTTGTAACTGTTGTCGTTCATATATTCAATCACAGCACTTCCCAGCCCTCCCACTATGGAGGCATCTTCAAGGGTTATGATCTTATTAAAATTGGTGAAAACGGTCTTCAATAATTTGTTATCGATCGGTTTAAGGAAGCGCATGTCAAAATGAGCCACGCTGATGTGCTCTTTCTCAAGCAGTTCAATGGCCTTTGTGGCTTCTCTGCCGATGGGACCTATAGAGAGAATGGCCAGGTCCGTTCCATCTTTAAGTTGCTGCCCTTTCCCGATTTCAAGCTCCATGAAGGGTTGCTTCCAGTCCACTATATCACCTCGGCCCCTGGGATAACGGATCACAAAGGGCCCTTTCGGCCTGAGTTGTGCTGTAAACATCATGTTCCGCATTTCGACCTCATTGAGAGGTGAAGCTATGGTCAGACCGGGGATGCACCTGAAAAAAGCGAGATCGTAAGCACCATGATGCGTGGCCCCGTCCGATCCTACCAGTCCCGCCCTGTCGAGGAAGAAGACTACAGGAAGGTTCTGTATGGCCACATCGTGGATCACCTGGTCGTAAGCCCTTTGCATAAAGGAGGAGTAGATATTACAGAATGGGATCATCCCGGAGGCAGCAAGACCGGCTGAAAAAGTGACGGCATGCTGCTCGGCGATTCCTACATCATAGGTACGTTCGGGCATCTCATCCATCATCGTCTTCAGAGATGATCCGGTGGGCATGGCAGGTGTGATCCCGATAATTTTTTTGTTGGTCCTGGCAAGTTCAAGTATAGTCTCCCCGAATACATCCTGGTAAAGGGGTGGCTGGGGTCCATCCAGGACTTTTCTAATTAATTCACCGGTATACATATTGAATTTGCCGGGAGAATGAAATTCGGTCTGGTTCTCTTCAGCCTTGGCAAACCCTTTGCCCTTCTGCGTGATCACGTGCAACAGCTTGGGCCCGGGGATATCCTTCATATCCTCAAGGATCTCGACCATATGGAGAACATCGTGTCCGTCCACCGGCCCGAAATAGCGGAAGTTGAATGATTCGAAAAGGTTACTCTGCTTCAGGAGGATGGACTTGATGGCATTCTCAATTTTCTGGGCGTAATTCCTGGCGTTGGGTGCAATTTTATTCATGAAACCCAGCAGGTTCCACACGTCATTCTTAACCTTGTTATAGGATTTGGAGGTGGTGATATCAAGCAGGTAATCCTTCATGGCACCCACACTGGGGTCGATGGAGATATTATTGTCGTTCAGGATCACCAGCAGGTTCTTTCCTGCATGACCGGCATTGTTCAGCGCTTCGTAAGCCATCCCGCCGCTTAAAGCCCCGTCGCCGATAACGGCCACCACCTGCCGGTCAGACTGATCCCTGTAATCATTACCTGCAGCCATTCCCAGGGCCGCTGAAATGGAGGTGGAAGAGTGACCTGTACCAAAGGCATCATATTCACTCTCAGAAGGTTTTGGAAATCCACTGATCCCACCATATTTCCGGTTGGTATGGAAATTTTCCCTGCGTCCTGTAAGAATTTTGTGACCGTAAGCCTGGTGACCGACATCCCACACGATCTGGTCATAAGGGGCATTGAAAACACGGTGAATGGCTACTGTAAGTTCCACCACTCCCAGGCTGGCGCCAAAATGCCCGGGGTTGGAGGATACCACCTCAATGATATACTGCCGCAACTCTGCGCTAAGCTGAAGTAACTGGTCCGGTTTGAGCAACTTGATGTCGGCCGGACTCTCAATGGTATTGAGTAATTGATATGCTTCCTCGCTCACGGGCAACTCCTCCTGTTAACTGCACCAAAGTTACAAATAATTATGGATGTTAATATCTTAAACAACGAAGGGGAAAAAATGGCACAGTTCGGCCCTCTTTTTTATGTAATTTTCCCCAATTGATCCGTTATGTAGATATGATGAAGAGGATATTTTATATCGTGATGGGACTGGCACTTCTGGGTTCCTGTGTCCCGGCAACTGAATTCACGCAACTTTCAGATAAAAGCAACTCCCTGCAGGTAGAACGGGATGACCTGATGGCCGAGAACGAACAGCTGACGGTAGAGAACCGTGAGATGAAGGGCACGATCGATCAGGTCGAGGATCAGCGGCAACAGAATATCCAGGATAGTATCAGGATCCATAAACGGGTTGAGGATCTTGAAAAAGAGTTAGATCAGCTGGAAAGGCAATATGCCGATCTTGAGTCAACACATGAAGAGTTGTTGCGAGGCAATGCAAGGGAAACACGCCGCCTGTTGAACGAATTACAGACTACCCAGGGTGACCTGACGACCAAGGAGCAGCGCCTGAAAGAGCTGGAGGCCGATGTTTCCCAGCAGCGACAGGATGTCAATAAGCTTCAGGCAGAACTGGAAGCCAGGAATGCCCGGTTGATCGAGATGGAACAGATGCTCCACCAGAAGGATCAGGTACTGGATGACCTGCGGGAGAAAGTGGCTGAAGCTTTGATGGGATTTGAAGGCCAGGGACTGTCCGTTACAAGGAAAAACGGGAAGGTATATGTGTCCATGGAAGAGAAGTTACTGTTCAAATCGGGGAGTACAGTGGTGGATCCCAATGGTGTCAGGGCCCTGAAGCAACTGTCGCAGGTGCTGGCCCGCAATCCTGAGATCAACATTATGATCGAGGGCCACACCGATGATGTTCCATTCAGGCAGGGTTCATCCATTAAAGACAACTGGGATTTAAGTGTATTGAGAGCAACCTCTATTGTCAGAATATTACTGGATGGATCAGGGATCGATCCCACACGTCTGACGGTTGCCGGGAGAGGAGAGTTTTTCCCGGTGGATCCTGCCAAGACACCAGAAGCAAGAAGGAAGAACCGGCGGACAGAGATTATCCTTTCTCCCGATCTTTCGGAGGTATTCAAGATCCTTGAGATCTAGATGGTCATAATATCCTTCTCTTTGGCCTCTACTATTTGATCTACCTTTACCGTAAATTCATCGGTAAGTTTCTGGATATTATCTTCGGCATCTTTTGTTTCATCCTCTGAGAGTCCGTCCTTCTGCATGCTTTTATATTCGTCATTGGCATCCCGGCGGCTGGTCCTGAGGCTGACACGAGCGTTCTCTCCTTCAGTCTTTACCTGCTTTACAAGGTTCCGGCGACGTTCCTCAGTTAACTGGGGGATCGCAAGGCGGATAACCTCCCCGTTGTTCGCAGGTGTAATTCCCACATTTGAATTCATTAATGCCTTTTCAATGGGATCGATCATACTCTTCTCCCAGGGCTGGATCATGATGGTCTTGGCATCGGGAGTGCTGATGTTGGAAACCTGGTTCAGGGGAGTTGCGGTTCCGTAATAATCCACCAGAATGCCGTCCAGGATATGTACATTGGCTTTTCCCGCCCTGATACGCATCAATTCATTATCAAGGTGATCAATAGCTTTTTCCATGCGTTCTTTGGTCATCTCATATACCAGTTGGACTTCTTCATTCATGATCTCGGATTTTTCATTCGATGCCTAAATTATCTAAATTTTAACTAAAGTTCCAACTTTTTCTCCCGAAAGAAGCTTCTTCAAATTACCCCTGTTGTTCATATTAAATACGATGATCGGCAGATCATTCTCCTTGCACATGGCAAAAGCAGTTTGGTCAAGGATCTTTAACTCCAGTTTCAATGCTTCTGAAAAGGTAAGCTCATCATATTTATCCGCTTCGGGATCTTTTTCGGGATCACTGGAATAGACGCCGTCCACCCGTGTTCCCTTGAGGACTACATCGGCCTCCATTTCAACCGCGCGTAAGGTGGCTGCTGTGTCGGTAGTAAAAAACGGATTACCGGTCCCTCCCGATAAGATCACAATTTCATTGTGTTCCAGTGCATCCAGTACGTCGGGTTTATTGTAGAATTCTGCAACTGGATCCATCCGGATAGCGGTAAAATGCCTGGATTTACACCCCTTCGATTGGAAAGCCGACTGCAGTGCCAATCCGTTTATGACCGTGGCAAGCATGCCCATATAGTCCCCTTTTACCCGGTCAAACCCGGCTTCAACTCCTGCTATGCCCCGGAAGATATTGCCGCCACCTATTACGATTCCCACCTGGATGCCCATACTGGAGACTTCCATGATCTCCTCAATATAATCGTTCAGCCTTTTAGGGTCAATTCCGTGGGAACGGCCGGCCATCAATGCCTCGCCGCTCAGTTTAAGTAAGATCCTTTTGTAACTCATTGAAGGGTACATTTTTCTTAAAAGTACTAAAAAGCTGAATAATAATATGCCCCTTTTGCTTAAGGCCTCTCAGGGGTATTCATTCGCCACTGAATACCCTTTCTTCGAAAATGTTTATAGGCGGCATCATGAACACCCCTTTCGAGGCCACAAACAAAAAAGGCTGTGCCGCATCGCGCAGCACAGCCTTTCCATGTATCAAATTATCTATTACTTCACCGAAAACCTTTTAAATCCGGTCACCTTCAGCTCTTTGTCAGCTTCCAGGATGTATTGTCCTACGGTCTTCTTGGAATCTTTGGTAAATTCCTGGTTCAGAAGGGTGTTTTCCTTGAGAAACTTCTTGACCATACCTTCAGCGATCCGGTCAACGATACCTTCAGGTTTACCTTCATCCAGGGCCTTGGCACGGCCTATCTCTTTTTCCCTGGCAATTATCTCAGCAGGGACACCAGCTTCATCAACGGAAATAGGGGCCATGGCGGCAACCTGCATGGCTACATCCTTGGCAACCTGCTCCTGTACATTGGCTTTATTGAATCCAACCAGTGTGGCCAGATTATTCCCAATATGGTTATAAGCCTGAACTTTTTCAGCCTCGACAGAGCCGAAGTAGGAAAGATCCAGTTTTTCTCCAATGGTTCCTGACTTTTCGACGACCAGATCAGCAACTGTCCTGCCATCCAGGGAAAGCGCTTTCAGAGCATCCAGATCCGCAGGCATCTTAGCAATGGCCAGGTCCAGGATGGAGGTGGCAAATTTTATAAAATCATCGTTCTTGGCGACGAAATCGGTTTCACAGTTCAGTGAGATCAGGGCACCATAATTACCCGAAACTTTTGCCTGAACATTTCCTTCGCTGGCTTCACGATCGGCACGCTTATTGGCGATTGCCTGACCTTTCTGACGAATCAGATCAATAGCTTTTTCGAAATCACCATTGGCTTCCTGTAATGCTTTTTTACAGTCCATCATTCCGGCACCGGTGGTTTTTCTCAGTTTTGCTACATCTGCAGCTTTAATATCAGCCATTATATACTCTATTTATTCTGTTATTAATTGGTTAATTGTTGGCGGGATTACTCAACCTCCGATTCTTTATTCGCTTCAGCGACGGGCTGCTCTATAGCTTCCTCCTCAATTTCAGGCTCTTTAAACTTCTTTACTGTCTTCTTTTCTGCCTTTACTTCAACTACTTCATCAGCTTCTGGTTCAGCCTCCTGAACTTTCGATGACTCGATCCTTTTCCTGGGTTTGGCGGGCTCCTTGGCTTTTTCGGTTTTCTTTTCGGCTTTGGCTTTGGTTTCTGCTGCCTCTTTTTCTTTCTCCATCTTTCTTTCACCCAATCCTTCGGCAATAGATGAAGTCACAAATTCGATGATCAGAGAGATTGATTTCGAAGCATCATCATTGGCCGGAATCGGAAAATCGATATTACGGGGATCAGAGTTGGTATCGACCATGGCAAAGACAGGAATGTTCAGCCTGTTGGCTTCACGGACAGCAATGTACTCCTTGTGAACGTCCACGATGAACATGGCGGCAGGAAGGCGGGTCAGGTCGGCAATGGAACCGAGGTTTTTCTCAAGCTTGGCACGTTGACGCTCAATCTGAAGTCTTTCACGTTTTGAGAGGGTCTCAAAGGTTCCGTCAGTGGCCATTTTATCGATGGCAGACATCTTCTTAACAGCTTTCCTGATAGTGGGGAAGTTGGTCAGCATACCACCCGGCCAGCGTTCAGTCACATAAGGCATATTGACTGCTTTTACCTTCTCTGCAACAATATCCTTGGCCTGTTTCTTGGTGGCTACGAAGAGGATCTTACGTCCACTCTTCGCGATCTGCTTCATAGCATTGGCAGCCTCGTTCAATTTTGCCTCAGTCTTTTTGAGGTCAATGATGTGGATCCCGCTTTTCTCCATAAAAATATAAGGAGCCATTGCAGGGTTCCACTTCCTTTTCAGGTGACCGAAATGGACACCTGCATCCAATAATTCTTGAAAATTTGTTTTTGGCATTTTTTTAAATTTTGCTGGTCAACCCGCAGGTAGCCCCGGATGGGAGTCCTGCCGGTTTCGCAAGATTAAAGAATAGATAATTTTTAACGCTTACTGAACTGGAATCTCTTCCTGGCTTTAGGCTGGCCTGGCTTCTTACGTTCAACAACGCGCGGATCGCGGGTTACAAATCCTTCAGCCCTGAGTGCAGGCTTGTACTCGGGGTTCGCCTTGATCAGTGCCCTGGAAATACCCAGTCGAAGTGCCTCGGCCTGGCCGGTCATCCCACCACCGTCGAGATTCACCTTGATATCGTAGTTATTCCTTACCTCAAGCAGGTTCAGGGGTTGTTCAACAACGTAATGAAGTTGTTTATCAGGAAAATAATCTTTGAAATCTCTGTTGTTTACGATGATCTGGCCTTTACCTTCACTCAGATAGACCCTGGCAATTGCAGCTTTCCGTCTTCCTATCGTATTGATAACTTCCATGGTTATTATTTAATTTTATTAAAGTCGAGTTTTTTGGGTTGCTGTGCCTCATGAGGGTGGTTTTCACCGGTATAAACATGAAGGTTTCTGAAGATTTCGCTTCCAAGCCTGCTTTTTGGGAGCATTCCCCTAACCGCCTTTTCAACAACAGCCTCAGGCTTTTTAGCAAGAAGATGTTCGGGCGATTCGATTGTCTGGCCACCTGGATATCCTGAATGGCGAACATACTGCTTATCGCTCATCTTGTTGCCGGTCAGTTTCACTTTCTCAGCATTGATCACAATTACATTATCACCACAATCAACATGCGGAGTGAAACTTGGCTTATGTTTTCCCCTGAGTACCATCGCTACTACAGAAGCGAGCCGTCCCAATACTTCATCACTGGCATCAACAATGTACCATTCCTTTTCAACAGTGGCTTTATTTGCAGATACGGTCTTGTAACTTAATGTATTCACTTTTATCAGTTTTGTGCCTAAAATTATGGATCGCAAAAATACAATTAATTTATTTAAAACAAGAAGATATCCAGAATAAATTTGTTGAAAACCAGAGGCGCTGATAATCAGGTAAATACAACCCAATGAAAGTGCTATAATCAAATGTTGTAAATTAGCCTGTCACAGACAATTTATAGCATCAGTTTCGTTATTATATTTACAGGCCTGGAATTCCGATATGCCACTTACCCGAAAACTAATTCACACGCAGGTTTATTTCTATATACTGATTTTGATTGCCATAAGTCTTCCCTTATCCATATACACCACTTCCATGGTTACATGCTGGTTAGCAACCAACTGGTTGGTGGAAGGGCGCTTCAGGGAGAAGTGGAACAGGATTAAATCTAACAGGGCTTTACAACTTTTCCTGTTGATCTTCGCCCTGGAACTGGTGGGATTGCTCTGGTCCGATGACCTGTCCTATGGTTTGAAAGTGACGAAGATCAAACTCCCGCTGCTGGCATTTCCTCTCATTATTGCTACATCAGATTCACTTGACATGACCAGGGTGAAACGCATTCTACTGCTGTTCTCGCTGGCAGTCTTCGCAGCCTCCATGGCCTCTATACTGAAGCTTGTGAACTGGCTTCCGGGCGAGGTTAAAAGTTACCGGGACCTGAGTTTGTTCATTGACCACATCCGTTTCTCGCTGATGATCGTGCTGGCCCTGTTGATCTCGGTCTACTTCCTGGTTATCAAATGGAAATCCATCTCCAGTTTGGAACGTGTTTACCATATGGTAATTCTGATCTGGTTCACAGTATTCCTGGTGCTGCTTAAATCCCTTTCCGGAATTGTGGTGGCCGGATTGCTGACATTCCTTCTCCTTGTGAGGGTACTTTTTGAAATCCGCGATCCTGTATTGCGTATCACGGCAATGGTGCCGGTGATCATGATCCCCCTGGTTTCCATTCTTTATTTCAATCATGCTGTGAAGAAATATTATACCATCGATGAGCTGGTTGTAAAGGACCTGGATCAATATACCGCAGAGGGCCATCCCTATGTGCACCATCCCGAGAACAGGGAAATAGAGAACGGACATTATGTATGGATCAATGTATGCGATGAAGAGTTGGAACGCGAGTGGAACAGGGTGAGCAGGATCGACTACCATGAACGGGCTTCCAACGGAGGATCCATTAAGGCAACCCTGATCCGCTTCCTCACCTCGAAGGGTTTGCCGAAAGATGCTTCAGGAGTAAGGCAGCTATCAGAGAAAGAGATCAGGGCCATTGAGAATGGGACTGCCAACTATATCTTTATGAACCATTTCAGGCTGTATCCCCGAATTTACGAGGTGATCTGGGAGTTCGACCGCTATAAATTGAATCATGATCCCAACCAGAAATCGGTGGTACAGCGTTATCTCTATCTGCAGGCGAGCTGGGCCATCGCCCGTGAACATCTTCTGTATGGAGTGGGGAATGGAGATGTGCTGCAGGAATTCAAGAAATATTATGTCTCAATCGATTCACCCCTGGTGGAAAAGCAGAGACGAGGGGGGCATAACCAGTATTTGACGGAGCTTATTGCTTTCGGGGTGGGTGGACTGCTTATTTTTCTTGCGGCGCTTGTGGCCCCTTTGTTCCTTGCCCGAAAACAGCGTTCTTTCATGGCCACCGGCTTCCTGATACTTCTGATGATCTCCATGCTCAGTGGAGGTACGCTGGATTGCGCTGCCGGTGCAGCTTTTGGAGGGCTCTTTTATTCCCTGTTCCTGTTCGGGCCCTCATTCCTCTGGCTCAACTCTGATCCGGCTAAAAAAGATAGTGGCTTCACTCAATCCGTATCAGACGATGGGTAAACGGCTGGACAGGACATTTTACAGCCAGGATGTACTGGAGGTGGCACCCGCTCTCCTTGGAAAACACCTGATCCGGATCGGTCCCGATGGGACAAGGTCAGTTTACATAATTTCAGAAACCGAGGCCTACAGGGGGGGAGAGGATATGGCCTGCCATGCCAGCAAAGGCAGAACCCCGCGAACAGAAGTGATGTTCGGAGAGGGCGGTCATCTCTATATGTATCTCATTTATGGAATGTACTGGATGATGAATGTGGTAACCGGGGTGGTGGATGTGCCACAGGCAGTACTGTTCAGGGGGCTTAGCGAAGCCGGTGGCCCTGGACGGCTTACCCGGCTGCTGAATTTGGACCGCGGTTTTTACGGGGAGGACCTGGCAGTTTCCGGCCGGATCTGGATCGAGAAGAGTGGTTCAGTGCCAGGATATACGACCGGTACCAGGGTAGGAATTGATTATGCAGGTGAACCCTGGAAGAGCAAAAAGTGGCGGTTTCTTATGGATCTTTAACGATTCCAGCTTTCGTGCCGGCTGGACTCAAACTTATAATTATTATATATTTGCATACTTTTTAACCTTACATGCCGAATGAATGGAAAATTTCCGCCGCTATAATCTGATCCTGGGATGGGGCATATTCGTAGTCTCATTGATTGTCTACCTGCTTACCATTGAACCCACGGCCAGCTTCTGGGATTGTGGGGAGTTTATCGCGACCGCTTTAAAAATGGAAGTGGGCCATCCTCCGGGAGCACCATTCTTCATGGTTCTTGGGCGCTTCTTCACCCTGTTTGCAGGAGGAGATGTGACCAGGATAGCCGCCTCAGTCAACGTGGGGTCAGCCATTGCCAGTGCTTTTACGATCCTTTTCCTGTTCTGGTCCCTGACCCACCTGGTAAGAAAGTTCTTCAAAAAGGAGGACCAAAACAGCCCCGTTGCCCTGATCTCCATTTTTGGCGCAGCAGCTGTAGGCGCACTGGCCTATACCTTTTCAGATTCATTCTGGTTTTCTGCCGTTGAGGCTGAGGTCTATTCAACCTCTTCGCTCTTCACCGCGGTTGTATTCTGGGCCATACTCAAATGGGAGAATGTGGCTGATGAACCGGGCGCCAACAGGTGGCTCATCCTGATCGCTTACCTGATGGGGCTGTCCATCGGGGTTCACCTGCTTAACCTGCTCGCCATTCCGGCCATCATCATGGTTTATTATTTCAGGAAATACAAACCTACCCCCAGGGGTATTGTCGCTGCCCTGACCGTGTCGGTGGGTATCCTCGGATTTATCAATTATATGCTTATACCCGGTCTGACGGCAATAGCCGGAAAATTTGAACTGATCTTTGTGAATGGATTGGGACTGCCATTTAACACAGGCACGATCATCTATGCCGCACTTTTATTCGGGGGGCTCATAACTGGGATATACCTGACCCATAAAAGGGGCAAGGTTTTCTGGAACACCGTATTACTCAGTCTGTTTGTGATCGTTCTCGGGTACTCATCCTACGCCATCATCGTGATCCGCTCCGATGCCAATACACCGCTGGATGAGAGCAACCCGGATACAGTATTTTCGCTGCTTGACTATCTGAACCGCGATCAGTATGGAGACAATCCGCTGGCATATGGTGCGTTTTTCAATTTCAGGCCAACCAGTATCAAGGAGGGGAAACCCACTTACTACAAGGGTGAGGACAAGTATTACCCTGTCGATAAGAACCGGAAGTATGTTTACGACAGTTCGGCCAAGGGAGTCTTCCCCAGGATGTGGAGTACCCAGGACAGGCATGCCAATGAGTATATCTACTGGGCTAAGATGGACGAATCGGAATTGTACGATATTCGTCGCGACGAACAGGGAAATCCCGTTCTGAACCAGATGGGGGGGTACAGTTATGACCATTCCAGCGCCATAGGGAAACCCACTTTTGTAGAGAACATGAGGTTTTTCTTCCGGTACCAGGTAGGGTATATGTACCTCCGCTATTTCATGTGGAATTTTTCGGGACGCCAGAACGATATTCAGGGACAGGGCGAGCTGACCAAAGGGAACTGGATCAGCGGGATCAAGTTTATAGACAGGGCAAGGCTGGGACCGCAGGATGACTTGCCTGCGATCATTGTTGACAACAAGGGGCATAACAAGTACTATATGTTACCGCTTCTGCTGGGGCTGATCGGTGCCTGGTTCCATTATAAAAAGCTCAACAGGGATTTCTGGGTGGTAGGCCTGCTCTTCTTATTGACAGGATTTGCCATAGTGGTCTATCTGAACCAGTATCCCATCCAGCCAAGGGAGCGAGATTATGCTTACGCGGCGTCATTCTATGCTTTTGCCATGTGGGTCGGGATCGGTGTGGCCGGACTGATCCAATGGGTTTCCAGGTGGAGTAAGTCCGCTGTGACCGCAGGGGCCATTGTACTTGCATCGCTCATCCTTGTACCCGGAATTATGGCCAGGGAGAACTGGGACGATCATGATCGTTCGAACCGTTATACAGCCCCGGCGTTTGCCAGGAACTTCCTGAACTCCTGCCTGCCCGACGCGGTCATGTTCACAAACGGTGATAATGATACTTTCCCGCTCTGGTACCTGCAGGAAGTGGAAGGGTTCCGCACCGATGTGAGGATTGTGAACCTGAGCTATCTGACAGCTGACTGGTATATTGAGCAGATGAAACAGACCTTTTACGACTCCCAGGCACTCCCCATCAGCATGACCAAGGCGCAGTATGCTCAGGGGACACGTGACTACGCCTACCTGGTGGAATCTGCCGCGGTTCTGATTAATGAGAAGTACCAGGTGAACAAGGCGGCCTATGAGCAGGAGGTAATGGATATATACGCGGATGTGGTCAGGGTGGTTGATGCCTCCCTTCTGCAACGTGACCATGCCAAGGATTACAGTGCTTTAAAAGCGTTGGGGACCAACATGGATCCGCTGCGACTGTATGGGTATATGCGTACATTCAATACGGAGGATGTAGCGCAACGCATCAAACTCGACCGGGCGGCCATGAATGCACTCACCTCGCAGATGGAGGCAGTGATCAAGAGGATCGATGCGGATTATGCGCCACTGAAAGAGGCTTTTGAATTCTTTCTGAGTGATGATCCAAGGTTTAAGCAGGGACAATACTTTATCCCTGCCAGGAAGTTTGAGATACCGGTCGACACAGCCAACCTGGCCCCATGGGTGGTTCCTGAGAAGTTTCGTGATCACGAGGTGGACCAGGTAAGGTTCAGCGTCTCCGACCAGGTGCTGTATAAGAATATGCTGACTGTGCTGGACATGCTGGCGACCAATGATTGGGAGCGCCCCATCTACTACTCTACAACTGTATCCACTGAAAATTACCTGAACCTGGAGGATTATTTCCTTCGTGAAGGACTGGCCCTGAGGGTGGCACCTGTAAAGTATACAAATGCCAACTACCTGGGTATGGTGGATACTGATGATATGTATAAAAAGCTGATGGATGAATTTGACTGGGGTGGATTGGATACTCCCGGGATCTATATGGATGAGAACAACCTGCGGATGACCATTCACTACCGCTATGCATTCTCCGTTCTGGCCGGGGCACTGACCGATGAAGGAAAGCTTGATGAAGCCAAGGAGGTGCTGGATCGTTGCATGGAGCGGATGCCGGAAGAAAATGTTCCTTATAACGCAGGTGTTACCCCCATTATACAGGGATATTTTGGGGTGGGGGACACTGCCACAGCCAATGTTATGGTTCAGAAGTATGAAAATAAACTCGAAACGGAACTCGATTATTTCCTTTCGTTGTCGGGGGGTAATAAATACCGTTTTGCCAGGACAGCCAATGATTTCCTGGCGAATGTAAGGGATATCAACCAGCTTCGGAGCATGTGCGTGGGATATGGCGAACTGGAAGCATCACAGCGGCTGGAAGATAAGTTAACCTTCTATGGGCAGGAGTACGAAAGACTGTTCAGGTAACATTTTGTAATAGTTTTCGTTTATAGAATACTATGCTGATAGTCAGGCCACCTTCTTTGCTGACCCGCGCGCTGTACAGGATGACTTGGGACCTCCACGGAGATCATCGTGAGGTATACCTTACTTTTGATGATGGTCCTACCCCCGTTATAACTCCCTGGGTGCTGGACCGGTTGCATGAAGCCGGAGCGAAGGGCACCTTTTTCTGCCTGGGGCGCAATGTGGATAAGCATCCGGAAATCTATAAAGAGATCCTTTTTGGAGGTCATTCTGTAGGTAATCACAGCTACAGCCATCTGAAGGGTTTCCGTTCCAGTACCAAACGCTATCTGGACGATATCAACCTGGCATCGGATATGATTGACTCAAAATTATTCCGTCCGCCCTATGGGCGTATCTTTCCCGGCCAGGTCAAGGCTGTGCTGGAGCAATACGACATCATCATGTGGGATGTACTGAGCATTGACTACAACAGCGGACTCACCGGTGAGCGGGTGCTGCAGAATGTAACCCGCAATGTGAAGCCCGGTTCCATCATTGTATTTCATGACTCCCAAAAAGCTTCTGAGAACCTTTATTATGCCCTGCCGCGCACACTTGAGTTCCTGAAGGATGAGGGATACAGCATGAAACCGATACCCAGCAGCGGACTGCCCAGGGCAGACTATACCATCAACTGAACATAGACCACTAGTCCCAGCAGTATCCATATGGCCAGTTCCTGGGTCCAGTGGTTCTTTCTCCTGTGAAAGAAATTGGAGAGAATAAATGATACGGGGAAGGAGATAAATACAAGGGAGGATGGATCGGATCGCAGGATAACCAGGAAAAACAGGATCCCTGCCAGGAACATATAGAACATTACCTGGTAGATATTCTGGGATGTGCTTTTCATGGTTTGAAAATGGTTGATCATATAGATACTTGCTATGATCACCAGCAGCAGTATATAACCGTAGAGCAGGTAGACACTTTTATGGAAAGGGTTGAATGAACCGGTAAACTCCAGGTTCTTGGCCAGCAGGTCAACCAGCCCGGCACCATTTCCCATGATTCCCAGGTACCATACGATCAGAAAAAGCGCAAGCAACATGTAGGCGGTAACCGGGTAAAAGATTTCTCTCCAGGTAACGGTTCGCAGGGTCCACAGGCTCAACCATATCAGGGGAACGAACCAGATCAGCTTCAGACAGAACATGCTTCCCAACGCAAGGATTAGCGAAGCGGTGAAGATGGAAAGCGTATCAGGCTCTTTCTCCTGGACCTCAAGCAGGATGACAAAACTGAAAAGGTAGAAAAGAGAGCCGATCAGGGCCGGTGATACTTGCCTGGCAGCAGGGAGGGCTGCTGCAAAAAGCATAAAAAAGAAGGCCGGCATCAGTGAGCGCTCCCTGAGCAGCTGATCGCGTATCCCGATACGGATCAGCGTATTACTGATCAACAGCATGATCAGCATGGTCACCAGGTGGTTCAACACCGGCACTTTGTGAATGGACCCAAAAATAAGGTTGTAGAAGGGCATACTGGTATGCGGGACGATTTCTGCAGGGCCGGCAGCACTGAAGTCATTAATAAAGGATGGGACAAACAGGGCAATCAGGAACAGGATGATCCCTGCTGTTCCGAGCGCACGGCTGTCTTTGAAAATTCGAAGAAAGATCATAGATCGAAACCAATATCGCTGCGATAATATTTCCCTTCAAACTGGATCTTTTCGGCACTCCTGTAGGAGGCTGCCAGTGCCTCTTTCATACTTGCGCCATAGGAGCTGACTGCAATGACCCTTCCCCCGCTGGTCACCACTTTATCCCCTTCCTGCCTGGTTCCCGCATGGAATACGATGCTTTCATCGACCTGGTCGAGACCGGTAATCTCCTTGCCTTTCTCATAGCTTCCGGGGTAGCCTCCCGAAACCAGCATCACGGTGGATACCGTGCGGTCATCCAGTTCAATCTTCATTTCCGACAATCTCTCTTCGGCAGTAGCCTTCAACAGCTCCACAAAATCCGTCTTGATCCTGGGAAGCACCACTTCCGATTCCGGATCGCCCATCCGGACGTTGTACTCGATCACATAGGGATCGCCGTCCCTGTTCATCAAGCCTAAGAAAATAAAACCTTTGAAATTGATCCTGCGATCCCTGAGCCCCTGTATGGTGGGTTTGACGATACGGTCCTCCACCTTCTTGAGGAATTGGCTGCCGGCAAAGGGTACCGGCGATATGGCGCCCATTCCTCCCGTATTGAGCCCTGAATCGCCTACTCCGATCCTTTTGTAATCCTTGGCTTCGGGCAGCATCACATATCCCCTCCCGTCGGTCAGTACAAAGACGGAGAGTTCGATCCCCGGGAGGTGCTCTTCTATTACCACCCTGGTGGAGGCAGCGCCAAATTTGCCTTTCAACATGTTTTCCAGCTCCTGCTGAGCCTCCTTCAGGTTATTAATGATCAGCACCCCTTTCCCTGCCGCAAGCCCGTCGGCTTTCAAAACATAGGGAGGCTTATGGGCAGCCAGATAATCTTTGCCCTCCTGCATGGTATATTCAATAAAGGTCTGGAATTTCCCGGTGGGTATCTTGTAGTCCTCCATGAAGATCTTGGCTTCGTCCTTACTCCCCTCCAGCATGGCCCCTTCACTGGTCGGGCCGATCACGTCCACACGCTGCAGTTCCGGGTCCCCGGCGAAGAAATCGGTGATCCCGTTCACCAGTGGCGCCTCGGGACCCACCACCACCATGTCGATCCCCTTATCCAGGACCAGCTTTTTGATCCCTTCGAAATCATCCCCTCCAATGGGAACATTGGTGCCCACCGTTGCAGTTCCTGCATTTCCCGGTGCAATATACAGGTGATCCAGCTGTGGGCTCTGGGCTATCTTCCAGGCCAGGGCATGTTCCCGGCCCCCTCCTCCAATGATCAAGATGTTCATGGTCTATGTATTAAAACGATATTCTTTTAAGTAACACTGTTATTATAACCCAACTTAATTCTGGTTATACAGTTATTATAACGCTGCTTAAAATCTTTACTTCGTAAATATTTGTAGGCAGCTTATATAACAACTGTATTACTGTTAGGGGTGTCCCTAAACAGTGTTACAGTTTACTAATTCATATAATGACAGAAACAATGATAAAACTTGAACATCTTATTATTGCTTCATTTTGAAAGAACGAAACAACATAAAAATAAAAAAGGCCATCCAAAAAGACGGCCTTTTGTTAATATCTATTCATTGTTTATTTCACCACTATGGCTGATTGGAGTGCTTCCCCGTTGATCCTTATCAGGTACAACCCTTTGGCCTGGTCAGAGAGATCAATAGTTTCGTTGATGACACCCCCGCTCGGGTATACCGTACGTTTCAGCACCAACTGCCCGGTCAGGTTCAGCACCTCCATCTCACATTCGGCCTTGTCAAATGGCATTTCAAGTGTTACAATTCCTGAAGTAGGATTGGGATACATCTTCACCTCAATACCTTCAGAACCACCCACACCTACATGACTAGTATAAATCACATTGATCTCCACAGTATCTGATTCACCTAAACAACCTTTACTGTCAACTACCTCTACTACGTATTTTCCAGTATTTTCTAGTGGAAAAGTATATAAGCCAGTGGGTTGTAAATCTCCATCCGGAAGCAGTTTATACTGATATCCTACATTCCCTCCTGTGGCAGTTGCCAAAAGTGATCCATCAGTTATTTCAACAACTCCATTCCAGGCTGTATCAACTTGAATGTCTTCTTTAGAATCAATTGTTACTAATATAGGATCCGGCTGTAATATAGAAGCCAATGGTCCAACTCCAGTACAGTGTTCCTGATCAACTATTACTACTTGGTAATAACCTCCAGGTAATTTGTCAAAATAACTTGATCCCGAATAGTTTAATCCATT
>Ga0210060_1000079_pt1 | contig 59089 bp, 68 predicted proteins | sample Joice_CattailNLB_FD_184871 | JGI IMG/M metagenome (GOLD analysis project Ga0210060, IMG submission 184871) | Wetland microbial communities from San Francisco Bay, California, USA, that impact long-term carbon sequestration - Joice_CattailNLB_D2... | ecosystem: Environmental > Aquatic > Marine >...
TGCCCTCAGTGGCTAGCCAACGCCAGCACAAGACATGAAGATGTGGAGATAATAGACGGCACCATTGTTTGGAAGAATGGAATCTGGGAGAACGGTATTTGGGAGAATGGGACTTGGTGCAGAGGAATTTGGGAGGATGGCATTTGGGACAACGGCATCTGGAACGGAGGAGTTTGGCATGGAGGAGTTTGGCGAGATGGCACGTGGCATGGAGGAATCTGGAAACGAGGTACCTGGAAAAATGGAAATTGGCATGGAGGCATTTGGGAGAACGGGATCTGGGAAGATGGAACTTGGCACAAAGGAGTCTGGCATAGAGGTACTTGGCGTGGCATTGACAGAGAGACAGAACAAGACTGGTAGAAGATAGCATCCTCCAACAAAGCATTGTCCAACTGATCCAGGAGTTCTCGGAACAACGCCACTTAAAAGCAGGTAATCATTATGCCAACTCTATACGCAATCATCTCTTGCCTATATATCCCTATTGCAGTTCTTTGTGCTCTCCCAATAGTGTATCTTTTTCTACGAATGGTGGATTCCATTTGTCCTAATGACTAGAAAATTCTGTCCAATGAAGGGGGAGCATGCTCCCCCCACCAACAAGCTCCAATACCCTCTTTTTTGTAGTGAAAAGATAGACGGAATTCGTGCATTAATAGCTGCAAAGGATTGGGTTAAGGGCAATCTTAACATAACTGCTAAACACAAAGAATACCTTGGCAGAGCAAAACACGCTATAGCTCTAAGCTCTAGTGGTAAACCAATTCCAAACTACTACATTCAATCCACCTTAGACCAACCAAGTCTAATCGGCTGTGATGGAGAACTTACTGCCTCTAATCGTTTTAACGAAACCTCATCTGCGATAATGAGTAGAGATGGAGATCCAGCATTTAACTATGAAATCTTTGATGCTTTTAATACTACATACTGCTTCAGAGATAGGTTAAAAATTATATCTGGACTAGGCTTCCCTATCTTAGGAGATAATGTCTGTATTACGACTCTCCCACAATATCTAATAGAAAACCAAGTGCAACTAGATGTTAGGCTAGATAGGCTTTTGTCCGCTGGAGCAGAAGGAGCTATAGTACGAGCTCCACTTGGCTTATACAAGTTCGGCCGCTCTACTGTCAAACAAGGGTGGCTTCTCAAGATTAAAAACTTCTTAGACTCCGAAGCTACCATAATAGGTGCTGAAGAGCTTCTTCACAACCTCAATGAGGCTGAAGCTAATGAGCTAGGTTACACAAAACGCAGTAGCCATCAGGCTAATAAAAGTCCCAGTGGAAAGTTAGGAGCATTCATTTGCATAACTTCAGACGGAGTACAATTTAAAATAGGAACAGGCTATACAGATGAAGAGCGAATAAACTATTGGATGACTCGTTCCACTATGCTAGGTAAGGTTGTAAAATACAAGCATCTTTTACATGGCTCCAAAGATGCTCCACGTCATCCTGTGTTTCTTGGCATAAGGGCTAAAGAAGATATAACATGACTACCTATACTTTGCAATTCCACCCAACTCCACCAACAATTGGACCATACAACGCAATCTTTTCTTCATTTGAGGAATTTGAAGCATATAAACAATTCGAACGACGGAGAACGGGGAAGGAAATAGCTGCGTATTGGGCAGACGTTAGTCCCGGTAGGGCATCTACAGCGGCCCTGTTAGCCGCTAAAAGAGAACAAACCTACAATAGATGGAAAGCCCTAATAGATGCGTATAAGATTAACAAATGACTGACATAGTATTCGTTGGCGAAGCGTGGGGAGAACATGAATCCCTGCACCAACACCCATTTGTCGGACCTGCAGGACAAGAGCTAATGCGAATGTTAGCAGAGGCTGGATACCCCTGCCAACGCCTTTCCTATAACAGCATCTCCGCAAACACAATGGTGCTTAATTGGGAGAGCTTTCCATACCCTCTACTTAACGTATTCAATGAGCGTCCGGAAGAAAACAATGTAGAAGTATTCTACGGTGGTCGTCACGATGACGTAGATTATTCGCTTCCTTCTAGGAAGTTTGGCTCTTCTATTAAGTATGTTCTAAGTTCCAAAGCACACCATATACATACTCTCTATACATCTTTGCAAGACCTACAGCCTAATGTAATAGTTGCGTTAGGAGCTACAGCAGTATGGGCATTAAAGTTAGGATCATCCATTAATAAAGTCAGAGGGTTTATCCATGAAACTCCTTTTGGAAAAGTCCTCCCAACCTATCACCCTGCCGCGGTACTCCGTAAATGGAACTTACGAATTACGACACTCCTAGACTTAGTAAAAGCAAAGAAGGAATCTTTACTCCATGAGGTTAAATTAGTTGAACGAGAGATCTGGACTGAACCGACTATAGATGATCTCTGGCTCTGGTGGAGGACCTATGGCCAACATGCAGAGATGCTTAGCTTTGATATAGAAACTCTACGCCAGCAGCAAATCTCCGAAGTCGGTTTTGCATCTGACCCTACACACGCCCTTCATATCCCATTTTGTATTGAGACTTACAAAGGTAAGCAAAAAGTTTATGAACAATGGTGGCCAGATGCTAAAACAGAAACAGAAGCATGGAAGTTTGTAAAGTATGTTTGCGAATCCGATATCCCCAAGCTAGGCCAAAACTGTATTCAATACGATACCTTTTGGCTTGCCCGAGAACTGGGCATAGTAGTACGAAATATCCAAGACGACACTATGACTATGGCACATGCTTGGATGCCGGAATTCAGCAAGAAGTTGTACGACTTAGGTGCAGCGTTTTTAGATGAACGGTCCTGGAAAGGTATACGCAAAGATACGGTGAAAGACAATGACTGAGGAGAAAGGTCTTGGCTAAATCAATACACACTCAATATCCAGTAATCGCTGCTGGAGTATGGCACTGCTGCCTAAAGTCAATTGGTCATGAATATGAGTCTCCAAAAGAAGGAGATAAATCTTGGTGTGAGCATTGTGGAGAACTATTTATTCTAATCGCTGGAGTATGGCGTCCTGATTGGCAGGTTAAGAGTATGAGAGGACACTAAACGTTGTCTAAAAACAAACCAATAGTTACCGCCCACACTTACTCCCGACGAGGGCGGCTTCTAGCATCCAGAGCCAACAGCTATACTAAAACCCACCCACTTCAAAAACATTTTGCAACACTAGCAGGCCAACCGGCACGGCAATACCTACATGCCGAACTAGCAGCTCTCCTAGCAAGCCCCGAACCAGTACATAAAATAGTAATAGAACGCTTCAACGCCAACGGCGAACCTGTATGTGCCAAACCATGCCAAGGCTGCTTGCTAGCAATTAAAGCATGGGGCGTTAAGAAGGTGGAGTATACATAGCGTGCGTATAATAAAAACTTCTTCCCCCCTCCCAAAAGACCGCATGGGACAACTCGCCCTATACAATGGTATGGATGTTCTTACACTATTCGAGATTAGATCAGCAATCCTTGCAGAAATGTCTTCTGCCCACCTCTGCACTTACAACTTTGAGATGGACCTTCAATCTCCCCTTATCGAAATGGCCTTTAACAGCATCCATGTAGATACCTTCAAACGGCAAGAACTAATCTCTGAACATGAGCAAGAACAGGCTAAAATAGGAAATTATATCCACCAACTTGCGGAGGCGATAGGATATTATGATTATTATAAGACTATTGCTAGAGCTAGTTATGCTTCAGTGGTCTATGAAGACATAGAAGCTATCCCCTCTTCATGGACTGAATGGCTGGCTCTCCCTATCTCAACGCGACGCAATTGGAAGATCCTTTCAAGCGAAGGAGCTACAAAGCAATTCCAAAAAGCCATCAAAGAATTCGACAAACCATTTAACCCCACATCTTCCCAACAAAAAACCCGACTCTTCTACCACTTTTTTGGAGTAGACACTAATGAGGTAAGTCGAATTTCATACCCTAACAATCCCCCTCCATGGGGTAGGACTAAGGGGTTAGTTGAGATAAAAACGCGATCAACTAACGGAGAATATACTCCTGGAACAGATAGGGACTGTTTAGAAAAACTAGCGAAGCGTGCTAGCAACGATCAATCAACCGCCGCTTACTGGGCACTCCCATTCCTTAACCTTTGTATGCACCATGCAGACCTAACTAAGACTCTTCAATTCCTAAACTGCAAACTAGAAAAAGGTAAGTTCTACTCCTCATTCGGAGCGGTAACGGAAACAGGGAGGTTAAGTTCGAAGAAGTCTAATTTTGGGGGACTAGGATGGAATGCACAAAACGTCACACCCAAACTAAGAGTGATCTTTACTTGTCCACCTGGCTGGAAGATGGCGACTCCCGACTATGAACAGATAGAGTCTAGGATGGTGGCGGCACGATGTTTTCTACAATTCGGAGCAGTAAGGTATCTTGCCGCATCTTCGTGCGGCGATCTCCATTCTCTTGCCTGCTCTATGGTATGGGAAAGTCTTCCATGGCCCGAGGATTTCACAGTAGAATGGACAATTAAACATGGCCCATTTCCGAAGGACATGATCGTAGCTGCTAAAAAGCTTGCAAACCAGGAGGCATACCGAGGAAAAAGTAGGAGAGATTGTAGTAAAACTCTCGGGCACGGTTGTCTAACTGAAGATCATGAAGTGTTAACACCTACTGGATGGGAGCCTATTTGTAATAAGCCCCAAGTAATCATGCAATCAGATGGCACCTTCGTTAGGGTATCTAATTGGATAGACAAATTGTATTGTGGAAAATTTGTCCATTGGGAAGGACAAAGTATATCTGCGCTAATGACAGGTGACCATAGGGTATATTATGAAATAGACTCAAGTGGTATCAAAATCAAGCCAGCACTAGAGATTCCAAAATCTGCCAAAATACCTCTAAATTTTCCTTATAGAGGTGGACTACATCATGAGCCTTTGGCTAGATTACTTGCAGCTTATCATTGTGATGGCCACTGGCCGGGTTACAATCAAACAGAGTTCCATTTTTACAAAGAGAGAAAGATAAAAAGAATTTACGAACTTGCTGCTGAGGTAGGAATTGAAGAAGCTCCAAGGGCCGATCCAACAAAAGTAGTCCTCAAGTGGGTCCCAAAAATACATGAACCAGATTGGAGTATGCTCACTTGGGATAAAAAGTCATTGTCGGCTTACATGGATGAGTTAAAATACTGGGATGGACATCAAGCCAAAGCATACACAACACTTTCTTCTGTCAAGTTAGATTGGTTAAATAAGTGGCAAACTTTTAATAGGTTACTAGGTCATGGAGGAAACATTCAGAAACCTAGAATAAGCGGCTTTGGTTCTGCTGTTTATTGTTTACAAGTAAACAATAGATCACTAGCTTCTAGAAGCAGTTTTACTGTAGATGATGTTCATTATGAGACCCGACAAATCTATTGCCCAACAGTGCCAACCCAGGCTTTCTACACACGCCGCAACGGCAAAATTTGGATAAGTGGAAATAGTAATTACTGGGGCAAGCCCCCTAACATGTCTAAACAGTCCCATATCGACCTTGGTCTCGTCCAACACTATCAAGATGTATACTTCTCAGTATTCCCTGAAATTCGTCAATGGCACAACTGGATTATAGAACAAGTCCAAGTCCATCAAGAATTCTCTACTATCTTCGGGCGAGTACGAAGATTTCTAGGACGACCATCAGAAGATGCTACTATCCGAGAAGCAATCGCTCACGACGGTCAATCCCCTGCCGCCGACTACACTAACTCGGCCTTGATCCAACTCCACAAATCAATCCTTAAAAAAACTATCCCTGCAACCTTGTTCCTCCAAAAACACGATGAGATAGGAGTACGATTCTTGGAGACAGATCAGGAAACAGTTCTCCCAAAACTAAGAACTATAATGGAACAGCATTATACTCTCACCGCTCCTAATGGCTCTCAGCGAGATTGGTATGTCCCAGTAGAAGCACAAATAGGGTGGAATCTAGGGCACGCAAATGAAAATAACCCTAACGGACTTACCAAGTGGCCAGAGAAAGAATCTAGGATTAGGATTCCTAATACAAATTCAGTCTTATCAATGCTATCACTTGTCTGAAGAAAGTAATTAAAATGCCCCGTGAAACCAATGACATTATCGACACAGCACTAGACTTAATGTCTGGCCTTCTAGCTCCTGACAACTTCAAGCTTTGGACAATCATATCAGTAATCTCTTCCCTATTAGCCCGCCGGTGTTGGATGCCAAATGATGTAGGGCTTCCTCCAGCATATCCCAATCTTTACATACTACTGGTTGGAGAGCCGGCATCAGGAAAAGATGTCTCAATAGGGTTTGGAACAAACCTCCTAATCGAAGCTCAAAAACTAGCAGAACCCCGTAGAATAATCACCCTTGGTGCTCAGTCAATATCTCCTAAAGGTATCTATGATATGTTAGGTCCCGAGGGGAATGCAACCCAAAACTTTACCTACAACAGAAAACCTCACGTATTTAACTCAGTAACCTTCCATATTCCCGAACTCTCTACCACTATGGTAGACTATAATCCTCTACTTGTAGGGGTATGGAATGAGCTATACAATTGTAATCCTATTCTACGTGATACTATAAGAGGTAGAGATATAAAAATAAACAACCCCCACGCATGCCTACTACTGGGCAACCAACCAGACACTTTGTTCGATGTTCTGCCAGAAAAGTCCTTCGGGATGGGACTCACCTCTAGGATAATGTTTATTCAATGCTTTCATGAAACTAGAGGAGTATTATTTACAGATGAACCACGAGACGTATCTGCTATTTACCAAAAGCTAGTAGTAGACCTACACGACGTAAGCCTTATAACCGGCCCGTTCGAGCCGACTAGAGAAGTTAAAAGATATCTAAACGAGTTTGCATTGGATCGCCCCGATTGGGTTAAAGGTAGAAAATGGAAAAACTACAATGGCCGTCGCCCTTTGCATCTGCAAAAACTTTGTATGATCTGCGCCGCCTCTGAGCGGAGCAACAAGATTGTTGAAATGCGGCATCTGGATAGAGCCTATGACTTCTTGACCGGTTACGAAAAAGAGCTTCCACGCTTATTTGAAAACGTAATCTCTTCTAGAGGCTATATAGAAGTCTTCGAACAAATAGATTCCTTCTTAGCTAATAAGAAAAAGATAAAACATCGCGATCTTACAAGAGAATTAGCTCGGACGCGAAACATAGTAGAGGTAGATAGACTAATTATAGATTGTCTAAAAGGAGGCCTATTGGAAATTGAGAAAGATACTAGTTTTGACCCACCCATTGAGAAGCGACCACGTACATATTTAGTGAGAAAGACATGACTTCTGCTGATAAATGGCATCATCGCTTTCTGGCTGTAGCCAAAGAAATCTCAACATGGTCTAAAGATCCATCAACAAAAGTAGGAGCACTCCTAGTATCCCCCAACAGACGAGTCCTAATTCCTGGGTATAATGGTTTCCCAGCTTCTGTTCCTGACCGTCAAGAATACTTATCCTCTCGCGAGATTAAACTCCCATTAACTATCCACGCTGAACTTAATGCAATCCTTACCGCGGCACGAGACTTAACAGGATACACATGCTATACATATCCCGTACCTCCATGTCCACAGTGTCTGGCAACTTTAGTCCAATCAAAAGTATCAAAGGTTGTAACATTAAAACCAACAAAAGAATTTAGTGACCGTTGGAATCTGTATTCAGCAGCGTACATTGAACTTTTAACCCACATATCTATTCATTACTTGTCGGAGAACTAAACATGTCAGGACCAACTTTACCCTATGCACAATATATCCACGCCCAAAAGTATCGTGCCCCCAACGAATCCTTTCGGGAGGCAATGAATAGAATAGCCACGGCCCTTAAAGACGACGATACGCATTGGAAAAACCTAAGAGATATCCTTTTAGATATGCGTTTCCTTCCTGGCGGCCGTATACAATCGGCAGTCGGCAGCACTCGTTCAATCACTCCTTATAATTGTTATGTCAGTGGAACTATTGATGATTCTTTTGTGGAAGGAAGTGGTAGTATTATGCAGCGAGCTACAGAAGCAGCCGCCACTATGCGGATGGGAGGAGGAATAGGATACGATTTCAGCACACTACGCCCTAGAGGGGCACTAGTCAGAAAACTCCAGTCCCAGTCATCTGGCCCAGTATCCTTTATGGATATCTTTAATGCGATATGTTTATGTGTAGCTAGTTCGGGCCATAGACGCGGTGCTCAAATGGGAGTGCTTCGCATAGACCATCCAGACATTGAAGAGTTTGTTTTTGCCAAACAAAACACTCACAAGCTAACAGGATTTAACGTCTCTGTAGCTGTTACAGATGAATTTATGAGGGCAGTAGAGTCTGGCTCCGACTTTAATCTTCGCTGGAACAACGAAGTTTATAAGACAGTAAAGGCTACTGCTCTATGGGAAATGATTATGCGCTCTACTTGGGACTGGGCAGAGCCAGGGATACTCTTCATCGATGCCATAAACAATGCTAATAATCTTTGGTATTTGGAGTCTATCGCCGCAACAAACCCGTGCTTTGCACCTGATACACTAATAACTACCAATAAAGGTTTATTTCTAATAAAATCGCTAGTAGGAAAAGAAGTAACTCTATGGGATGGAGAACGCTGGACTACAGTAGATAACTTCAGAGTAACGGGCAGAAATGAGAAGCTTATAAGCATAGAACTTCAAGATGGCTCACTACTTAAAGTAACTCCATATCACAAGATGATTCTTGAGGATGGGTCAAAGGTAGAAGCTAGGGCTCTCTCCATAGGAAGCAAACTAAAACTTTCTATAGTCGAATCTCACGGCACTCACGAAGAACCGGGAGCCTATGCTAAAGGATTTTTTCTTGGTGACGGAAGTGAACCGCGTCCAGGACGAGCTTGGCTTGCCATTTATGAGGGCAAAGAAGTTTGCAAGAACAGAATAGTTTCTTCAATAGAAGAACTCTCTATTGGGATTGTTAAAACAAATGTGGTAACTACACTATCTTGGAATCAAGAATTTATTGGAGGACTTGAATGGGAGACTTTAGCTGGTCTTGCTCCTAGAAAACATCATTTACTTCCGTGGTTAGCTGCTCGTCAGAATGGTCTGCCCTCAGAGGTCTTTTCTTGGAGTGCAAAAAGCAAATTAGACTTTCTTGCAGGCTACTTCGATGCTGATGGAACAACAGTCCATACTGTTAATTGTTATGGCTACCAAGTATCATCAATAAGTAAAAAATTGCTTCTCGACATTCAAACGCTGTTAAAAACATTTGGAATATTATCCAAAGTTGGGTTGATGAAATCAGGAGGAAAACAAGATATTACCGGTGAAACTTGTGAAACCCAAGATTGTTGGAGATTAACGATCTCACAAGCCAACTCTATAAAGCTATCACGACAAGTAGAATTTGAGCGGTTACAATCTTTTAAGAATAAGCATGTAACGTACAATGTAAAACCGAAGATGGGAAAGGTAGTAGCACTCTCTGAGATTGGAGTAGCTGAAGAAGTCTATTGTTGCACGGTGCCAACTACTCACACTTTACAAATAGGTATTGGAGTGTTAACTGGTCAGTGTGGTGAACAACCCTTACCGCCTTTTGGTGCATGCCTCCTAGGCTCCTTTAACTTGGTAAAATACCTCATCAAAAGCACAGATGGCTACCATATCGAATTAGACCAGCTAGCAGAAGATATTCCCGTAGTAGTGCGAGCAATGGACAATGTAATCGACTTAGCTCGATATCCCCTAAGAGAACAAGAAATAGAAGCTAAAGCAAAGAGGCGGATGGGACTGGGAATTACTGGCCTAGCCAACGCTGTTGAAGCATGCGGCTATCCTTACGGTACACCTGCTTTTACACAGATGCAGGAAAAAATACTATATAAATTAGCATCCGAAGCATATAGAGCATCTGTACTTTTAGCCTACGAAAAAGGTGCTTTTCCTGTATTCAACAAAGAATTGTATGGGCAAAACGGATTTGTCCATAAACTTATGGAAAGTGACACCAATCTCATAGTTAGAGACGGAATACGAAACTCTCATCTGACAAGTATTGCTCCTACTGGAACCATCAGCTTAACTGCTAATAATGTTTCCTCTGGCATTGAACCAGTATTTTCATACTCTATGGATAGAACTACCATTACTTTTGATGGCCCGCGTATAGATCAGATCACTGATTATGGTATGCGAGAGCTGGGTGTAAAAGGTAAGCGCACGTCCGATGTATCCTTAGACGAGCACCTAAATGTACTAATCACTGCCCAAAAATACGTAGACTCAGCAGTGTCAAAAACTTTAAATGTTCCTGAGACAACATCTTGGGAGGACTTTAAAAACATCTACTTACGTGCCTGGAAAGGGGGTTGCAAAGGGTGTACTACATATCGAATTAATTCTGAACGAGGAGCAGTATTAACTAGCTCTGACGAGCCAAACGCTGCTTGTACCTATGACCCAGAAACCGGAGAAAGAAGTTGTGAGTAAGTCAAAGGAGTACCACAAAGATAAACACGCTAAGAGGAAGTACACATTTAAGACCCGTAAGGTTAAAAAGAGAAGTGTCTTATCACCCAAGAGGGGTCAAAAACGAGACATGCTTTTTAAGGAGTTTGATGAATGAACAAAATCAAGGTTTTAGACCATGGATTTATAAAAATCCGAAACATCAGTGGCCCAACTAGAAGGGTATCTGCTACGTTCGATGCAGATGACACTGATCCAGCCAACTCAGCAAGGATGTCCTTCCACCAAATGGATTCTGGCCGCACCCGAGAAGAAGATATAAAACTAGCAGAATACCTAATAAAGAATGGTCACACTACTCCAATCGAAATGATTGAAGTATGGATAGAGATGAAGATGCCGATTTTTGTGGCACGACAGTTTGTTCGTCATCGTACAGCAAGCATTAATGAGGTTAGTGCTCGATATACTATGCTAACCGAAGAGTGGTATATACCTAAACTAACCGATGTAACTACTAAGAGTTCCTCGAATAAACAAGGGCGGTCTACAACTCAGCATCTAGAGTCCAACTGGTTCTGTGCAGAGCTAAATAGAAAATGCGCGGAAGGGTATACATTATATGAATCAGCGATTAAAAGAGGTATCGCCCCAGAATTAGCTCGCTTATTTCTACATGTAAACCACTACACCCACTGGCTTTGGAAGCAAGATTTGCATAATCTAATGCACTTCCTCTCCCTACGTCAACATTCTCATGCTCAATGGGAAGCACAACAGTATGCTAATGCTATTCATGCGGAGCTAAGCAAAACTCTGCCAGAGTTAATGGGGTTGTATAACAAATACCAGAGGAAAAAGTGATTACAAAACAATTAAAAGAGCGTAACCTACCGCGTTCAACCTATTATTGGAGACTATCCCACGGGTGGGACAAAGAAAGGGCATTGACAACACCACCTGATCGGCAGAAATCGGGGCACAAACAGATTAAACTACCCTAGACAAAAATCGGCCCGGTATTATCCGGGCCGAAACTTCCCACTTCCCACTTCCAACTCATTTGCTAGCCTATCTCATCTAAAGAGATCCCTTTAGGAGATTGTAAATCACTTACAATCTCCTACTCAAGCACTGGTCAGTTGCCAACCCGCCGTGCATAACTTTGGTTGAATCTCTGTTGTAGTTGCAAGATACGATCCTGCAACCTCTTTTCAGTTCTTGAGTCGCCTCGTGATTCAGCAAGTCTAAGGCTCTTACGAAGATCCTTGATTTGCCTTTCAACATCCTTAGCATTAGGAACCATACGAAGTAGAGATGCACGGTCAGATTGGACCTTACGAAGCTCTACTAAATTCTTATCCGGTCCGCTAGAAAGGGTTTTCACTAACTTATCGGCGACAAGTATCTTAGAAACCCTGTCATTGTACAACGATACCGCCAATGCACTAGTAGGAGTAGCAGTAAAAGGCTTCAGGACAGGGATATCAGTTACCTTAAAAGGATCTTTTCCGAAAGTCCCAGTCCACCCAGAGTTCACTGCATCCTCAACAAATCTCCCTAAGCTACCTAGCATAGTATTTGCTAGTACCTCATAAGTAGATGGTCGGAGATCTATTGCTCCGCTCTCTACCGCATTCCCACCAGTAACCTCATTCATGAACTTCGCTAAGGATTTATATCCTTCTGGTGTTTTCCTCCATGCCAAATAAGCATCTGGCCGCTTAGACGCTCCAGGATATCCTTCAGGCCCAAGAGGATTCCCAACGAAATTCTTGTTTTCAATGATTTGCATGATTGGGTCAAATGCGGTAGGAGACACAGCTTGTGCTGCCGAGCCACTCTGGATAGGATTCATTGTATTAAACATTAACCCAATACTATCTAAGGCAGCGTCTTGAGGCTTAGTGATTCCACTAAAAACTTCACTTAAAAGGCTACCTAATCTCCAAAAAGCATTATATCCCCAAGGTGCGGGGATACTAGGATATGTATCCCCAATTTTGAAAGGAATACTGATTACTTTCTCTTTCTGATAAGATGATCGTGAATTCCAATCTGAAATCCCGTCTTCGTCACTATCATCGCTCAAGGCTTGTCCTAATTGATCTATCAAGAACGAAAACGCAATCGTACCCCCAATAGCTGCCTGTAGTTTCTTTTTCCCTACTCCTTGCATAATATTCTGCACTACTTGCCAGTTGCCTTGCACAGTAGCATTAAAAAACAGCCACCATGTATTAATTGCATTAGTGTGATACCCTCTACGAGTGAAGTTAGTCGTCAAATCTCTTGATATCTGTGCCGCCCGTTGATCTGAGATACCATTTTTAACTAGTGTATCAAATGTAGCTAACCGCATTACATTTTCAACAGCAATGTTTAGGTTCTCAATTGCATCTAAATTCTTCGTGCCCCACTCAACTACTGCACCTAACTTACCACGCCGACGGCCTACTTGGGCTTCGAAGCTCTTCCAAGAGCCATCCATAGACCTAAGTGACTCAACAAATGATGCTGACCCTCCGGCTTTCTCAAATCGCTCTACCATTTCTATCTGAGCAACCTGTTTAGGGGTAGCATTGGCCTTATCTCGTACTCCCTTAATAACCACAGTTCCTAATGCTTTGGCAGCATTCTTATAATTACCAAAAACTTCTTTCCAATGATCCTTAGCCTCAGTAGCCTGAAGATTATACAACGCTGTTCCGGCATCTCTAGGAATGTTAGTCAGCATAAAATATGGAGATGCAGCCACATTAACCCACCGGATCCAGCTGTTTACCGCTCGCATGAGCTTAGTAGGACCTACTAACTCATGGGCATCTAATTTTTTAATCGCCCTAGCAATACCTGCTGCTCGAAGATTACCGGCCTGGGGCACTACATATAATGACTTTCCTTTTCTAACAAACCCCATAGAGCCGTTATTTAAAGATTTGTCGTTGATTTTGAACCAATCTCCCCAAAGCTTTTTATCGCTATCTTCATACAACTCATCTGCAAACTGGTTCATCATCTGATTTCGAGCCGCAGTAGCACTAGCTGTATATGCTTGGGCGAGAACATTTTGTATTACGTGTACTGCATTAGGTAGTTCTGCACTACCCTCCCTTCCATACAACTTCCCGATGCTCTTATTGGGAGTATCAAAGATTTTCCTCACTTCTTCATCATAATCATATAACTCCCTACGAAGAGGCACATAATGGGAATATGCTGATTCAAGTTTGGCTATCGCGGTATCAGTAAGTAATCCACCTTCCCTTAATGTTTGAAGAGTATACCGCCCTAGCGTATCCACTAATTCTTCTATTTGTTCAAACTCAGGATTATTAATAACACGTTGATTATATAACTCCATGGCATTCATAAATCCATCAGCTTTATCCTGAAGATATTCCTCAGAACCAATTACTGCAGTAGAATACCCGCTAGCCCGACGCTTAAATATAGCCCACTTAGAACCAATTGGATGACTAGGATCAGACTCAGATGGCAAAAACCTCTTTAATAATATTGCAGCATCTAAATCAGTTAATTTGCTAATAAATTTCGACCCACCAGTTACACCTTCAATAGCCTTATCCAATAATGCAATTGTGTTTGGATCTAAATCACCTCTTAAAGTCTTCAGGAACTCAGGAGCAGCTCGTAGAGCAAGTTGGCCATTCACATCATCCAACACCACATGCCTTGCTGCTAACTGGTGCCCTACAACATCTGCTGCCCTAGGTTCAGCAACTCGCGTAGCAAGTTGGTCACCCAACAACATATGCTGTGCTGCCTGTTGATCCTTTATAAGCTGAGCATCCGCTGGATCAATCTTGATCTTTGACACCAAATGGCGAAGCGGCTCCATATACTCTCTTTTAACTACACTCTGTGCTGCTCCTTGCTTAGCCGCCCATTCATCAAAAGCAGTATAAAGCCTAGGACTCTTCCCTTTAACATAGTGAAACTGGTCGACTACTCCAGCAAACCACTTATTAAACAGTCCAGGTTGAGAATACTTTTCTACATATTCCGACACGGGAGATGTATAAAATTTACTTTTAATCTGCTGCACTTGATCGGCAAATTGGTCTGAGTAGAGAAGTTCATTAGCTAAACCTCTTTGTTGCTCTATCGTAAGAGGCTTATCTCCAATCCCTAGATCTTCCAATGTCAGTGGCTCTGCCTCTACTCTAGGGGCGATAGTGTCAAATGAAAATTCCTTTTTTAGTCCTTCTAGACTTACAGGCATCTCGTCAATGACTTCCCTAATCTGACCAGGCTCAACTACCTGCCCACTAACTGGGACAATATTATACAATCCTGTATCAATCCCCATTTCCAATGCGACATCCTTATGGAGTAAATTCGCATCAGCAGGCCAAGCATAAATAGTCCCATCTCTAGGGTCTTTTAAAATCCGTACTCCTTCAAAGAAAGGTTGCCCTTCTCTTGTAGCTTTAGCTCTCTCTCTATTAAGAAGGCCCTCAATCTGACGCGGTGTTGCTCCAATAGTAATATCAGCAGATTGACCAGTCCGAGTAGCCATCGCATATCGTGAATCTAATACTGCAACTCGTGCCGCCGACGGAACATCCTCGATAATTCTTGTTTCTCTCTGAACAGCCTGCCCAACTCTCTCTGCTTGCTCCGTAGCTCTCTTAATAGAAGCCTTTGCAAACTCCAATGCCATTGAATCAGACAAAGTAGGTCTAATTCCAGCTCGGGCAAAGGCTTGTCCGACTTGAGTCTGTGCCCACCAAGTCTTAATGGCATTAATTAATTGTCTAAAAAACCCTGCTTCTGGAATTCTCTTATTCGCAGCTGCTTGAATAAAATGTGCAAGGTCTTCTTCAGCCAGAAGTGTAGGATCTATTTTAGAAACCTCTTCACGTACCCTAGTATACTCCTGTTGCCACTCTGCAGGGGATAATTCTGTATCCATAATTTTACTCTCAATCCCTAAAGAGTTAGCTAAGGCTTGAGTAGAATTCCTTAATCCCTGAAGTGCAGTTTGGCTCCCATTATTAGCTAGGTTTATTAAATCTTGATGAAAAGATGGTAGAGTATCCCCTAAGACTAAGTGAAGTCCAGCATGTCGGCCCTCATGAAGGAGCACACTTTCAGGAGATTGTCCTTTTGGAATCCTATCCAGGTTAATCTCCATTACTCCAGTAGCCTTATTAAAAAATCCTGCTGGGGATCCTTCAGCAGATACTTGATTAACTCTTAAAGCCCCTGCATCAATAGCCCGTTGAGTAATACCTTGTCCTATTAATTTATCTGAAGCTGAAATAAAATCGATTAGACTAACTGGCTTTGCAGATTCGCCAACAGCTGGACTATCCAATAGATGCCCACGTCCTCTATTCTTAGGCCTATCTCTAGGAGACAAAGGTGCTATATCAGCATATTCTATATCATATCCCCCCTTAGAACCAAATTTTGCATCGCTAACTAAATTAGCAGGAGGAATAATATCAGCCTTTCCATAAAATAAATTTCCCCTAGAGTCTCGCAATTCCCTTGCATATCCCATATCAATTAAGTCTCGAAGATACCTATCCCCTCTTGAAACCCCTTTATTGCCAGTAAGTTTAGCCTTAGACGTCCACCCTTCAGCTAATTTATTAACAATAGGTAGCACTTCGTGTTTGATAAAGTCTCTGGCCGATCCTATTGATTTAGCGGATGAAGTAGCAGGTGTCATATTTTGGCGACGCCAAAGATCAGCTACTAGTTTAGGGTCTAAAGCTAATATATTGGGAGGCGTGCTATCTTCGCGTGTAAGAACTCCTTGGCCACTCTCATCGGTGGGCACTTGGAATTGGCTTTCTTGCGGCCTTTCTTGGTTGAGCACATTCCCATAAATTTGCGTTGCTTCTCTGTTTTGGCTGGCATTTATAACCTCACTGGTAGACGGTACTACTGGCGTCTGAGCTGCTTTCTCTCTCGTAGCTTCTGGAGTAATTGCTCCTTGTATTTCTGGTATTCCTTCTTTAACTTCTCCCGGCGCTCTTTGCATTTGCAAGACATTAATTTGTTCTCCAGTTGGGGTTGTTTCTTGTAAACCAGCATCAGGATTTGGTATGATATTAGAAATCGCCGCATCCTGCATTGTTTTGTCGATTTGCTGCTGACGTGCCTGTGGGGAAGTTAGCCCTACTACACTGGACTCAGAGGGGCTTTCAATAGGAGATGCCGTAGGAGGGGTAGATGTACTTGGAGCGTTAGGTTTAATTGGAGATGCCGTAGGAGGGGTAGATGTACTTGGAGCTGTAGGTTTAATTGGAGATGCCGTAGGCTGTTGAGTGATACCTCCTTGTGCCGTAGGCGCAGCTCCATGTTTACTAACAGGCCCAGCAATGCTACCTAATATACCCCCAGATAATACTCCGGGCGCAGCAGCATTTAATATCCTACTCCTATCTTCGGCAGACAGATCATCAAAGAGTTTTTTATTCTTGGCTACTCTATCCCCAGCAATACTTACTAATTCTTGCAACCCTTCAGTAACCCCCTCGATTGATCCATACTTCCCTGCTCCTAAAACTACATTGGTTGCAAGCTGCCTAACTCTCTTCCCCAATCCTTTAGGATCAGCCTTAACAACCTTAACAACTGCCTTCTTAGCCCATGGCAAAAGTCCGACATCCTTAGCAAGTTTAAATAGCGGAACAACTTCTAAGGCAGAATTTAGGGCCCCCACACCTATAGAAGGTCCAAGAGCTTTTTCAGGAGACACACCTTCTGAGGTTAAACTCCCGAATTCTCCACCACTTTCCAAACCAAAAGTAGTACCTACAGCTCCAGCAGTTGCCCCTCTAGCTATAGCTTTATTAGCTATTCCGGTAGCTGCTTTTTTAGCAGACTTTCTCATTGCCGCTGAAACTACTGGCCCAACAGCAGCCTTACTAAGGACATTAGCAGCAACTTTTTTAATAGCACCCTTGACAAGAACTTTCCCGGCAATTCCACCAACGCCGCCACCAAGTGCAGCAGTGGCAATAGTGCCTAACCCTTTAGTGCCTTGATAAACTGCCCAATCTACAGCTCTACTTAGTCCACCAGGATCAGCTATCTTAATATCCTCCAAATTAGCTACTTTAGGAGCTTGCCAACCCTGCGTACTTTCCTGCATGTTACGTCTATAAACATCCAGTCCCCAATCTCTTAACCCCTCCGAACCAACAGCTTGCCCAGCTAATCCAACTATCCCGCCTCCCAAAGCTTGAAGCTCATCTACAGATGATGCTATTCCTTTCTTCCATTCAGGTTCTTCCTTGATTACAGGAACAGTCCCACCAAAGCTATCTAAATAAGATGGGCGTGCAACAACTGGATAATTTTGATCAGCCATGGATTTTTACCAACTCTGACAAGGGGAGAGTTTTAATAGGACGAACTTTTTGAAGTCGCATCATAGCCTGATTCTTAGCGCTAGCACTTGGACCAAGAGCAACTTCCATAGAAAATTGACTTCCTCCGCTGGGGAGCTTGCTTTTAGCATCTCTTTTGTTCATTGCGTCCAAGAATTGGGCTAGCTTATTCACATCAAGCTCCAAACTGACTTCGATAGAGCTTCATCAGAGCCATTAAGGCACGTTGTTGAACTTGTGGGTCAGAATCAGTAAGCCCCTTATCAATAGCGTCAATTAATGCTTGCTCTTCAGGTGTTTTAGGTTGGGTCCTGAGTTGAGACAATCTTTCATTAACAGTATCAGGAGATACACCTTTAGATAACTCCTCTCTAAGAAGACCTTCCATTCCTGACAACTGAGGCATTCTTTGAACCGCTGATCTTACTTGGCCTTGTAATGCCTCTTGCTGAGCACGTTGATTCTCTTGCTGTGCCCGATTTTCCTGCATTAGTTTAAGCTGGGAATTAAAATCTAATGCTTGCTGTGCCCGATTTTCTCCCCTCTGTGCCCGTTGCTCACCTAGCTGTTCTAATTGAGACTTACGAGACGCTTCTGCCTGTTGTAGCCCTAGCCTCTTAAGGTCAGCTATATCTCTTAAACTAGGACCTGCCGTCTGAGCTTGTTTCGACTGAGATTGATTCAGCATATCACTAAGCACAGCCTCCATAACACTAGCCCGTTCACGTTTAGGAAACCCTGCCGCGATATTCTTAGCCCTAGCAGTAGCCAAAAAAGCATCAGACCCTCTACTAACTTGCTCATTCCAAGCATCAGTCTCGTTACGCCATTGAGATCCTAGAGGCGATCCTGAATTAGTAGTGCTGCTAGGAGCTTCTTGTCCTAGTGTAGCAGCTACGTCTGCCGGCATCCTTCCGCGTTGATTTTCTGGTAAAGCTAAATAGGCCCTAGCTTTACTAATATCATTACTTTTACGTAATGCTCCCATTGTATCTTGACTAACACCAAAGTTTATTCCTGTACTATTAGGAGCATTTTCCTTAGCCTTCTGGACATTGCTAGGACTAAATATATCTGCAATCGGCTTAACACCCTGAGGAACCTGTTTCCCTAAGTTAGCAGCAGTAAGGGTTCCAGTTGGCATTTCATACCCTAATTGGCCAGTAGGCTGAGCTATACTTCCACCACCTACTCGCATTAATTGCTGTTCATAATTAGCTTGGTCAGTAAGACTGTTAGATGTAGGTGCTATACTTGGACGTGGGTGAGCGGGTTGAGCGGGTATTACAGATGGTTGCTGAGGAATACCAGCAGTACCACTCAAGCCTCTCAAGCCTCCTACAAATTCTCCTATCGGACTAGCTACAGACTTATAACCTCTTACTGCAACATCGGCTAAGGTACCAATATCTTTTCTAAGAGCTTGTCCGGCCTGCCTAGCCGTACCTATTTTTGAAAGTTGTCTAAGTGTCTTTGCTAAAGGAATAAATATACCTGCCATAATCTCACCCTCTACGAGGACGAACAGGGTTTACATAGACTCCAAAAGAATCCAATGAATTCCCACTACCAGTCATCGTGATTTTAAATTGATATGTGCGAGCATGTTGGCGAGTCTCCAAAAGAACTTCATGCTCATCTTGTTCAGATGTCAGAGTAACAGAATAAGCATTAGGAGTCTTAGCAGACCCCTGTTCTTTAGTATATCTAGCTACTTGTAATGATCCTGTGCCGCTTGCAATGAGAGTTGCTTTAGGGCAATTAAAGGATTGCGGGCCAGCTAGAGATAACTCTCCAGTAGTAATATACCCAACTATAGCTGATCCATGATCTGTATTGCCAGATACTTCGAATAGGCCATAACCGTTGGAGACTACAAATAAATCTCCATCGTGTTCCGTTACTCCAACCACACTATTCCACCTGTTATCTTGGGCTTGACTAAGCCCAAGAGTCGAAGTACTGATTTTATAAACAGCCATTAGCTAGAAATACTTTCATTAACAGACTGATTACCAGAACCAGTCAGATTAAAATTAGCCGCGGCATAAATAGCCTGTGCCAACCCGGTAGTAAGTTGTGCTACCGCTTCATTAGTATCCTTAGTCAAATCAGCCAGAATCTTAGCTTTTTCTAAAGCATACCCAGTTGCTTTATCAGCTTGCTCTAGAAGATCATTAATTTGCATTTGACTCCACCCACGCCGCTCACCCTCAGATGCAATTTGTGCCTGCATCTCAGCAACTAAAGCATTTAGTCGTTGCGTCTCTGCACCGCGTCTTGCTTGTTCAGACTGAATATCATTAGCATAGCCCTTCTGTGCAAGATCATGGACAAACTTAGCATCTTCACGAAGCCAGTCTGCATATTGTATATTAGCTGTGAGGGCTTTATTTGCTGCTTCTTTGTTTGCTTCTTCCTCTGCTCGACGAAGAGCAATAGTCAAAGCAGAGCTAGCCATACCAAGCCCCATAGAAGATGCACGATAAACTGCATCCCGTTCACGCTTAGTTGCAACTCTGGATAACTTCGACGCAGCATCATTCCACCGATCATCAATAGTAGATGATGAAATTAGAGGAGTAGAAGAGCTAGGAATAGTTGGACTAGTAGGCTTATCACTACTATAATCAGGCTCGCTGGGTGTGGAGGGAGCTACATATGTCTTGTTAACTCCCGATGTATTAGCAGCATAGTTTATATCAGCTAATCCAGGAATAACTGTTTCAGTATAGCTTTTTAGATCAGTAATAGCGTCCTCTGCATCCGCTTTTGCCGCTTCAGCAGTTGCAATAAGGTTATCAAGGTTATCAATAACCTCACAGAGAACATCATTAGCGTAAATGCCTGTGCCACAAAGGCCCATTGAAATTACCCTCTAATATCTCGAAGGAGAGAGATTTTACTAATCTCTCCTATTACTGTTCCGGTAGTCGCGTCCTCTATGGTAATTGCAACTCGACAATCTAGGATATCTCCATAGGCCAGAGAAGTAGGAGTAATAGTAAAGTCATACTCAGCTTTGGTTAAGGAGTTGATCGACTGAGCACTCGTAGCACATATATCAGTTCCAACTGCCCCATCTCCATCATTGACATAAACAACTAAGTCAAGAGTAGCCGTAGTATCGGACACAGCAGTTACCATTCCTGCCCGAAAACTTAATTGTATTGACTCTCCTAGCACATAGTCATTGTAAATAGGCACCATAAACCGAGCATACGCTGCAGTTGGAGTACCATTGGAACCTTGGTTATCACTTTGGATAGTAGGTGCATCAGTTCCGAAGATTCCTTCAACAATAGCAAGGTCATCAGCGGCGGCAGTTCCAGGAAGATTACTAGATAAGTCATCCCACACTTTGCAGCTACTTAGGGGAATCCCAACCTCTACCAAATCCTGCTGTTCTAGCCAGTTTCTAGAAAGCTGACTATCCTTCAAAGTAAGTGTAGCTCCACTAAGCTCCATCTCACCTCTACAAACAAATGACTCACTCTTATCGATTCTCATGATAAACACCAAACAAGTTGATTTACCTCTTCCTCATCTACCGTCGTTCGTATATATGCAAAGGAGGTATATTTGTCTTCTACATCTAGACGAAGTTGATCGGGGAGGAGAGGAAAGATAGAGCCATCTTCTAACCCTACCATAGGACCATTTTCACTCATAAAGATCGCTAGACTTGAAGAAGTGCCTAGAGTAGGAAAAAGAGTTCCTGGCAGTGTAATACTGCCCTTGGCGTATTTCCTATTGGTATCCACTAGAGTAGTGTTATACTCTTGCGGGACTTGTCCAGTAGTCCAATAAGCTGCATTAGCACTAATTACCCAAAAACCATTATCAAGACCAATACCTGACAGGACAGTGTCAGGAAAATAAACATGGGCTTCGTCTAGTTCAAATAGATGATGAAATTCGCCAAGGCTTGGAAATACTACATTTTCAACCCCAACCATGACTGAGCCGCGGTAGGAGAATAGGCATGTAGATGGAAGAGGAGGACTTAAACTCTGAGTGCGCAACGGCTCATAGGAGTCGCTAATGCCAGTTAATGTCACTGGAAAAGCTCCTACTGCATGTGTACTCTTATAATATAACTCTTCCCCATTTGTGTCTGAGATATAAATCTTCCCGTATACCGCGTTAGAGTCGTAAGAAGATAGTCCGACTTGGATGCTTTGTTCTGAGCTTAGGGTAATTGAGGCTGATTTATTAGCAGAGTGTTCAACCCCTTTGGCATCAATAAGGGTAACTGCTACTAAATACTTACCTACAGAAAATCCGCTGGACCCTATAGCAGTTAAAGATGCAACTGGAGGCGTGTTTAAACCCCATGGGCCAACAGTATCATTGCTATAGATTTGACCTTTAACAATACCATTACTCCATAGGCAGCGATTGCCATGTACTAAAAATTCTACTCGTGTAGTATCATCTAATCCAGTAACCAAACTAGTAGTAGCCCAAGTAGTAGTATTTATGCTATATATTGTACCACCATCTTGAACTAATAGCAATCCTAATCCTGAGAAGACAGTTAACCCATCGGCGGCTACTAATCGCTCCGTTAATCCTGACCTAACAGTAGGCCACCCTGAACTGCGCCAATCTACATTAATAGCAGAGACTACCCTAGACCCATTATCATTAGGAAGAAATATTGAATGGCGTGGACTATGGAATGTATCTTGGCCTTTAGTCCAAGGACCAAGCTGAATAGGATTTTCAGTCATTTTTGATATGAGTAATAAGTTTATAATTGGATTGGCTAGTTAGTGTTCGATGGATAGGTGTTAGCCACGAGTAAAACTGAGGCTCTCCTAGAACAGTAAATTTCATTTGAACGGCTTCAACTCCTGTAGAGCTGATATTCCAATTTAACTCATCCACATTTAGAGTAGCTGTAGTAGGAAAAGTAGCATTAGGTAAACTATAATAACCAAACTCACTTTCACTCCCATACTCACCAACTGATACATAGTGAGGGTCGGCATCTGGGTCATATATGACACAGGATATTGCCGCCGAAGAGTATAAGTAAAACGCACTAAAATGACTACCCAAAACTCCACTCCAAAGAACACTAGAACTATAGCTTCCGATTAAAGACGACCAAGTATTTACTTGTCCATCAGAGTCAATTAGATACCAATCCTCATACCTATCTAAGTCATCAGATCCTAATGTTTCAACTATTTGCCACTCTACAGAGTCACCATCTGGAGTATCCCAACAATTTGAACACCATGTATAACTAAATGCAATAGGTATTGTTGTTTTTAATTGATACCTATTTACCTTAAGGCAGAATAAATAATTCTTATTATTGAAAGCTAACGAACCTACAGGCATAGCTAAGGATAATATGGTATAAAACGGCATACCTCCAAGGTCTGAGTTTATTGTTCCAACTTCATCAAAAGAAAGTGAAAGAGCATACTCCTTTGCATAAAGTTCCACAAATCCTCCTTGTCTAACATTAAAATAACCAAATACTAAAGCCTGGTTAAAATTAGAATAAGCAGAACCTTCTTCGGAGTCCACATTAAAAAACACAGCTCCATTATCTGTAAGGCTAGCTTTTTCATATGCGAAAAATACTTTTATTAAAGTAGGGTTAGCAAAGTCATAGGTGCTATATAGAGACGAGCACCCTCTAATATAAAGTAAATCCCTAGAAGACGTTCCTTGTATATACCATCCATCTCCCCTAGCACCTTCACCATTATAATGTAGATTTTCATGGCAAAGTAGGTTTATACCAGTTAGAGTATGTTCTTCTTTAGTGCTAAAAGTATCTGTATCCTTATTATAAGACAGTATCGTAGCAACATACTCATTGTCTTCATTTATACTAACCCCAACAAGCTCACTTCCTTGAGGGTGTAAAGCAATGGAGTTAGATAGAAAATTAAAACCTGAAAGAGCAAAAGCATAACTAGAAAATGTAGAAGGACCAGTAGGATCTCGTTTGAGCACACCATCTTCTATAATACACTTTAAAGACTTAGGAATATTAGGTTGAGCAAACATCAACCTATATTTTTGTACGCCCCCTTCTATACCTAATTCGTATAAGTAGCTCGCAGAATATGAACCTGGGGTTGAAATACTACTTTTAATCCCTTTCCAGAAAATGTTAGAACCATCCCAATTAATAGTTCCCTTGGTAAAAGCTCCATTTACATATGAAGATTTCAGATGACCAGTGTTAACACTAGCAGGAAGCATATCTTCACTACTTCCTGCTAGAGAACTTCCTACTATATTAGTTTGAGTGGAAAGAACATTCTTATTAGTAACTGTCCACACATCATAAGTGGTTTGAGTATCAGCTAATTGATAAATAAAGTCACTAGGAATAACTGGAGTAGAAGTTGAACTACCAGAAATAACTACTGCTTTATATATAGGCACTAGTCCGTTTTTTATGATTGATACCCTTAGTACAGTTCCATCAGTTAATGTTACTGTCCACGATCCAAACTTCTGACTCGTAGCCTGCATCCTAGCTTCTAGTTGAGCAAGTAACTTCCTAGGAAGAGCCAACGACCCTCCATTAGAAAGCATAGGACCAATATGCCGACCAGTATACATCAGAGAGATTTCACTTGTAGAACTGCTGTGTGATCAATATTTGTGCGGCCGATATCTACAATTCCGGATGTAGAAGTCGTAACCCGATGAGTAACACTTAATTGAGTGGCCCCAGCAGTGGGAGTTACTTGTACACCATAAGTATTAGTATACGAAGTACCCTCCTCGTCTACTACAGTGCCCAAATATGCTGACGCGGTTATCGCTGTTCCTCCCACTATTACACTCGTATGAAGTGTAATAGTCTCGTCACTTCTCAGCCAGCTCTCATAAGAAAAAAAGATCCAGTCAGTTGAGTTAGGATCAATAGGATCATTGCTTAACTGTACTGGACATGTATTATTATGAATGTAGCTCATAAATACAACTCATAGTCAGGAGGAGTTATCAAGACAGCTCCATCAAAATGGCGGACATAAAATCGATGGATTTCTGTTACTACTACTTGAATAGCTTCGTCTAATTGAATTGGTTTGGCAGGGGGAGATACAGGACTAGGCGAAGAATACGTACCTTTGGAGTCTCTTGCACTCCTAGCCTCTAACCTAAACGAAGAAACATTCTTCTCTAGCTCTGCCCAATAGCGCTCTTTATCAAACCCACCTACAATATTCCTTTTAAAATACCTCATGAATCTATGCACAAATGGTTGACCTATAAGGTCATGTCGTGGAAGATTAGTCCCTTTAGCAGGAATAAGAGAGACTTTTATGGCTCCCTTTATATTCCCACCCAGACGACTAATCCTCCCGTCCGGCCATTCTGCTTCAAAAGAATAGCGGTCAGCTATAGGGATCATTAAATCTCATCCCATGCTAGCGTTAATGTCTCTGCTGACAAAGCTCCATTACTAGCAGTGCTTGCAATCCACATTTGCAACTCAATAATGTCTCCAATATATGTATTATCATCTGCAGGAACAAATGGCCCCGCATCTGTACCATCTCCATCAAGAGGAGAGCCACTAGTGTAGGTAAAGAGATCCGTTCCGCCGCTCATTTCAGTATCATAGTGAGAGCCGAAAGTAGTACCAATATTCTTGGCATACACACTCACTCCAGTCCCAAATCCACTAGACCCATCTGTATACCATCGGATGTTGGAGATATTAGTATCCGGAGGTGCTTCCATGTAAGGACGGAGCTTCTTGGTGTAACTATAATCAGTACCGGCCCCAGGAATTACTAGTGGATCATTAGTATCTACAGTAGTGTCATTGGCGGCTTTAAACCGTACAGTGCCAGAAGTCTTATCAGTTCCGGTATCAGCGTCAGTTGTCATTTCATGGATTTGAATCGTTGCGGCCATTAGTTTGCCTCATATCTAAGTAACAGTTGAAATATAGTCACTAGCTGTAATAGTTGTAATATGCTCGCTAGATGCAATAGTGACATATCGATCTGAAGGGTCTATAGCTATAACCCTAGCACTTGGAGTAGGGATAGAAATAAGTCTCTCGCAAGCATTAATGGATACCAGTCTACTCTCATTTATTGGTGAAGCTAAAATAGCAGATAGAGAAAGGGTAGTTCCCAGAGCAACTGCAAGATAAGCATTTAGTGTGATATTATTGTCATAAGATGCTTGTAAAAGACCATCAGTAGAAAGTATGTTCCTAATAGTGTCCCTAACCAGACTATCTAATCCTACATTTGAATTGTAGGTGTCTTGAAGTAAGCTATCAAATGCCAAAGACCTACTAAAACTATCTTGGAGAACTCCATCCATAGAAGCAGATTGGAATAGTGTATCTTGAACAAGTCCATCAATCTCAGTAGTAGAGGTCTTTATCCCCCTTAAAAGGGCATCTGTACCTAAAGTTATACTACCTCCAGTTTGCAATAGCCCATCTAGACTGGTAGGTATTACCTCTGAAGTTTGCAATAGCCCGTCAATTGGAATTGATATTGCACTGGCAATAACTGCATCTAAGCTTGCTGTAGAAGTTACTGCAATCTGTTGAAGCAACCCGTCCACAGACACAATACTAGTAATTCCTGTTCCTTTTAGTAGGACGTCCAGCGAAACAACTATCTTTACCGCGTCTGTAGTAGATAGTTCTCCACCTAAAATCCCCTCTCCAAGAACCCTAGAGCCTAGCATCTACTTACCAATAGGTTAGCTGAGTAACACCCAGCCACGGCTGGTAGTGGGTGAAAGAGGATGTATTAACAGCTGACCCTTGATTATGGTAGAGTCGCAATTCTACATAATCTCCAGCAGCTAGTTCATAGGGAAAACTCCCTGACACACTAACATCTCCTGTAGATGCACACGCCCCACTTGCATGACGGTAAATAGCAGTGCCATTCACATACGCTGTTCCTGCCATCTGAGTTCCAGCAGATAACCCATTAAAACCTGCTCCAAAAGAGATTTGATACACCGCATCTCTGATAATATCAAACCGATATGACCCTACTGTAGTAATCCCACCATAGTCAAAGTCGGCAGTAGCCAATTGGATTAACGTGTGAGAGCCACTGTTTATCGATTGGGTCGAAGACCGCCGCATTCGACCAGCATGTAGCCTTAATGATCCTCGTGTAACCGTAGCAGTAACGGTTACAGACGCACTATCAGTTAGTGTTCCTATAGACCCAGACTCCTGAGTATCCATCTCGATATATTTATTCGTAGCATCCCACGTTCCTACTCCTACCCAAACATGAGTAGCATCCTGTTCTACTCGGATTGCTAACTGATCCCCGTCACTCCAACTATTATCCGTCTCTGCGTCAGTAAACTTCTCATGCCCTTCAGTAGCACTAAAGCTCGCACTAACATCCACATAGTTAGGTGTGCCTGTATGGTATGTACTGGCCTGCTCAATGTTATTGGCGAATTGGAATATCATAGCTTAGTATGGAATAACCACAAGCTTGTTTGAAGCTGAGATGATAACTAGCCTATCTTGCGATCCTTGGTATATTGTGAATCCGACTATGGCATCGAGTTGGGTGTGTGAAGATAGCAAAGCCAGTAAATACGCATCAAGAGAGCTAGTTTGAGTTAGTTGGATTATTAGTACCGCATCAATACCTACACTTGCTACCGAAGAAAGCTGAAGTATTGCATCAAACCCTATAGTGCTAAATCTTACTAGCTGAAGCAGAGCGTCTAATTCAATATTCTGAGTCATTCCGCCTTGGATTATAGCATCCATACCTACAGTTGTAGACCCAATTCTCCTTAACAACGCATCTAGACCTGAAGTAGTTAGGTTAGAAGTTTGAAGTACCGCATCTAGACCGCTTGCACTTAAGGAGCCTGATTGCAATAACCCATCTAAGCTAAGAGATTCTATATTGCTTCCACCAGTCAAAAGGGCGTCTAGGCTGACATTAGTTGACTTAGTTGCTTGAAGCATGGCATCCAGGCTGATAGATGCCATCTCTTCGGCTGATAACAATCCATCTAGGCTAGCTACTCTAGAAGCAATTGACTGTAATAACGCATCAATTTGAGTGGTAGAAAGTTGGCTGCCTTGTAATAATCCATCTATAGACGCTGTTAGTGATTGAGCTTGCTGAAGGAATGCGTCTAATGAGGCCGATTCTTCAGTACCTCCCGCAGTCAAAATAGCATCCAGAGATACTACACTGCTTTGAGCCTGTTGTAATAATCCACCCAAACTAATGGTTGCAGTTATCCCAGTTCCTTTTAGGATACCATCTAGACTGAGTGAACTAGTAACTAGGGACGAAGTGGTTCCCAAGTGGAGCGTTGCTGATCCAACAGTCTCAATTCCACCTCCTAGATGGAGAGTAGCTGAACCTGGGGATTCGTATGGCATTACATAGGCTCCGGAGTAATCAAATCTCCTACTGCTGCCTGCACAGGAGTTGCCCCGTGATCAAAGCCAACTACGAAATATCCTTCACTTTCCTCAGCAATGTGGTCAAACGTATATGTTCCATCCGCATGACTCCACACCTGCTTAATAAGTTTTCCAGTCAAGCGATGGTATAAACGTACTCGATATGCCCCAGCAGTACCTTCTTCATCGATCGTATCAGAAATTTGGCCTAAACCGCCAAAGTCTAGGTCGTAACTGTGAAGCTCTTGTAAAATTGAACCTGCCATTATCTCCAAGGCCCCGTCAGATCAACAGCTACACAATAGGAAGCCTGTGCCCTCCAGAACTGAATTACCCTATTTTCTAATCCAGTTATAGAAGTAGTAGAGTCTCCATCTGTGATTCCAGAAGCCGCGTGGATAGGAGCATAGACACCCGGAATTGTACCTCTGAATACAGTAGCCGACTCCCAAATCTCAGGCTTAGTAATGTATACTTGAGATCCTAGAGCCGATGGATAAGCACTGCCAGCATAACCCATACCACTACTATTTAGTACATGACCTTTAAAAATACCCTCAGTAGATGTTCCCACCTGAGTATACGATTTGGGCATAAACTTATTATTGGCGCTAGTGCCTACCAAACCACTCATGCTAGCCACACTAGTAGTTACCCCACCAGTTAGCATTGCACAATAAGCATCGCTAGCCTTTTCACTTTCTAAATCACCAAAGTAATTGACGGAAGCAGCAGTAGCAGTGCCACTGTGGTTAACCCAAAGGACGAGAGATAGTCCATCCGCGGCTAGTCTCCACTCTCTAGTAGTAGAAGATGCTGTAGAACTTTGCGCCCAGTAGTGACCACCAGATACTTGAGCGTCTGTAGGAAACTCTCCGCTACCAGTATCAACATCAGTCATCGATTCATAGCCCCGCACTCGTATGTATGTAGCCGAGCCAGTACCAGAGTTGTCAATACGAAGTAAAGCCCCTGTAGCTGTCACATCGCTCCTAGCATAAGCGGCTTTGTTAGTTCCAGAATAATCTTTAGTCCATCCTACTGGAGAAACTTTGGCAGTAATAGTTCCACTAACTGATCCATCGCCAGCTCCAGTAGCGTCAAAAGTGAATTGAGTAGAGCTAACATACGTTATTCGCTTATCACCATTGACGTAGGAATCACCTGCACCGGCGATAAGGATAACCGAGTGGTCAAGAAACCCATGACCCGCACTATATGTAGCAGTAGCGATACTACTAGAAACACTAACACTATCTAGCGTTATGTCTCCAAATCCATCGATTAAACAAGCGTCTAGAACTCCAATCGTCTTACCTACTTCCCCAGATAACGTTGGAGCACCAGCCATATCAGACGAAAACCACTTAACATCAACTGGGTTAGCCATTATTATCCCCCAAAGGAGTAAATATTGTAGTTATTACCGATTTTTGGAAAATATCGTTCTAAGAACCTATCTCCAACAGACCCAGTAAGCCGAATAGCTTCAAGAGTATTAAGCTGGCTTACAATCTCATCCTGAGTTTTTACACGAGCTTCTAAGCGACGAACCGCAATCCAAGCAATTAATTCATGATACTCCTCATCCCAGAGAGGTACATCCGTGGCTAGAGAGAAATTAGAGGGTTTATATTGGTAGTTCCCATTTAGATAGTAAGTTCCATTAGGAATCGGCCAAAACAGCCAATGGTCTGGCTCTCTAGACCGAATCATGTTTGTGGGAATCCCAATAGTCTCTTGACTTGTTTGCTCTCTTAAACTCCAAGAGTCGAACAGCTCTTCATATACAGGCCAACGAGCATCAGTATCATCCTGAGTAAGATATAAACTATTCCAATCAAAAGATTGGATATTGCATAGCTGGTAGTCGTAGGTGTTGGAGTATAGCGTAGCCATCAGACCGCGACGGAATAAGAACCGCCAATGTCGTGAATAAAGCAAGATATCCCAATAAGCCCTCTTCACTTCCTTGACAACGCGGCGCTGCAATGGATCAGTTAACGTACTTAGGCTAATAGATGAAAAGGTTAATGGCCTTCCATTAACCTCTTCAAATACTAACTCGCAAAGGTCTTTGAAGTTCATCGACGAGTATACTTTCTACGAAGTTCTCTGGCCCAATCCAGTCCGGCAGGTGTATCTTTAATTATGTCAAAATTATAGCGAGAAAAACTTTGACGATACACTAAATTACGTTGACTTTCAGGCATAGAAATTTCGCCGCCGTCCCTAGTAACAGAATCAGGCCGAGCCCTAATAAGCCTATCAAGATGATAACGCCGAACTGTAATAGGAATTCCTGGGGTTAAAGATATACGGTCGCCATCTACACTAATAGGAACCGACGGTTCACCCATAGATGCTTCTAAAGGCTGTAGCACAATCTCTACAAGCTGATTTAAAAAAGCCAGTTCCCTAAATAGCTTATCATCTGCATCTTGTGGGATATCATCAACTAACGGTAGGGAAGTATTAATTTCGATCTTAGGACCAGCAGTATCATCTGCCTCCAAAGACCTTTGAATTATTTTAGTAGCCATTATGCGTAGAGAGTAAGTTCAATGATTAAGTGGTACAAATCTCCTGAGTCTGCACCAGCAGTGGTAATTAAGAGGTCTCCTGTACCTCCAGTAGATTGAGGGTCGTGTAACCCACCTACATCTCGAAAGTCCATGTTGATAGCTCCAGCAGGAAGTACTAACGCCACATCATCTGTGGTGTGATCCCAAGAGAGAGTTATAGTAGTAAATCCTGAGTTGATACCCCTAACTCGTTCAATGGCCGCATGACTCACAGCAATCGCAGGATATTGACCGCCAATAGTCATAGCTGATTTATCTACAACTATTGCTCCACTTTCTCCGGTGCCATCTGAAACGCATAGTCTAGAAAAAGCATAAGATCTGCCTTCTGATCGAAGAGTGGTTGTAGTAATTGTATCAGCCATGTTTATACCTCTGGAGTGCCACTAGGGCACCCCATATAGTCTCCATTATCGATAACACTCGATTAGAAAGTCATCATTAGTTGTGATAGGGCAACAATCTGAGACATCTACATTGAGGTGGCCATCTGAATAAGCTACACCAATGCTAGCGGCGGCAACAAGAGTCTTATCTCCAGCTGCAACCTGTGTATAGCCAACCTTCGTTAGTCCAGTACCACTCAGCCACCATACGCCCATAGTACCATCTGTTAAGTTAGTCACTACTACCTTGGACGGGCTAAACCCAGGGCCATTAGAGTAGTCCAGATAGAAGTCAGCAGCAGTATATGTACCATATCCTCGAATTGCGCAATAATCCGAGGCCGTACCACCTTGAGATTGAAAGGCAACTGTAAGTCCAGTTACCGCAGAAACAGCAACATAAGCCATAGGTTTACTCCGTTAGAAAATGGTCGGCATCTGCCGACCAATAAGTTACACTAGTACAATCCGACGCTGCCGTAAGATCATCAGTTCCAGCTACCCAATCTGCATCAGCGGTAGCACCAACGGCAAAATAACCGATGATAACATTCCCGGCAGTAGCCGTAATTGCTCGTGCTACAGCTTCAGCAGCCGCCTCACTAGTCTTTACTTGATCAGTTGCAGCCGACTTGAAAGTGATTGTACCACCAGCATTGATCTGAGCAGCGAATCCACCATAAAACGTGCCAGTAGCAGCTCCAGTATTGATAGTATCTGTAATACCTAGAGCTGTACCTGCAGTAACAGCCGCTTTGGTATACGTAACACCATCAATACGATATTGAAATGCTGTAGTAGCTACATTCTCGGCGGTAGACCCAGTGCTTAGAGTTGGTGCATTAATTACTGAGTCAGTCTTCAACTCAGCAAGCTCAGAACGAACCGCCTCAAAGAGGGCGTATAATGCCCTCTGCGAAGCAGAATCACTCACTTCTTGGATATACTCTTTAATAGAAGCAGTCATAATCTAGCCTCAGATAGCAGTACGCCCAATTTCAACAGTAGCGCCCCAGTCCTGGTTAGTAATCTCAGCTACGTGGTAAGTTTCACCAAAGATATAACCGCGGTCGCCACCAGGATCAGCCTTATCGGCACGGTCATAGGGGATATGGTTTACCCGAACTGAGTCCTTGCCACGAAGTGCGACCTGCTTGAAGTAGTTCTGGCCCATTACAATCATCGAATACACATTGATATTCGAAGCATTATCAGAGGCTAGACCAGTTGAGCCGACTGCCGCACCAGCATTTGGTTGGTAAGTCAATTCAGGAGTAAGAACAAATCTGAATCCAGATTGTCTATCTGCCCCAATTTCATTGGGTGAAATAGTTGCCATTGATCCATATTCCTCCACACTCACAAACCCAGGAAGGTTACGGATATCATACTCCAAGTCAGTATGACAATACGCTGGATAACACCCTGGTATTGGATATGTAGCGTAATCAGTACTGCCCTTTAGTGCCTTATTCTGGGGTTTGCAATGGTACCGACGAAGATCCTGCTTAACTTTCATTAAGAGAGTCTTTGTAATCGTACCATTAACCGTACCAGTGGTAACACCAGTACCCCCAAAGAACGCATTGGTAGCAGCCTTCAACTTACCGAAGTTATGGAACTCTCGGACAAGTCGAATTTCATCTCCGGCAAACTCTACTTCCTGATGCGGAATATCATCCTCGAATAGAATTGCTGTCTCCTTCGTGTATCCATAGAGGACGGAATATCGAATAGGAGTTGCAGAAATGATGGTGGAGGAAACTGACTTGGCTGTGGGAGTCACACCCTCAGCCGCTTGCCGAGACTGTACGAACTCGTCGTCACCTCCAGCCGCCACCCATAGGTTATCAGTCCCAGACGGTAAAATAAACCGCTTGAACTTATAAACATTACCTGCGTTAGTCTGCATTGGGATGGTGTCTCCTGCAGAACTCAATGCCTCTTCCGCCATAGCCGTATCGAGCATAATGCCCTTAATGACACCGACTCGGGCAGTATCTGTTGCTAGCTTATGAATAGCCATTATTTGAATACCTCAACCTTTTGCCTCAACCTTTTGCCTCAACCTTTTGCCTCAACCTTTTGCCTCAACCTTTTGCCTCAACCTTTTGCCTCAACCTTTTGCCTTTTGAGCTTGATACCAATTCCAACCGTCTTCTTCTGTTTTAAGACGGGTTGGTGAAGAGTTGGAGCGTCCAACACTAGGAGTTTGTCTACCTCCTGATAAGCGACTGGCTGTAGCGCCCGCTGCTTGTTTCCTTCCTTTCATTTGGTCAGCTCTCCATTTGCTAAACCGTTGTAGTGCTCTAGCATAATTAACGTCTAAATTCTCTAGAGCACGACGAGTAGGAGCATCCGCTTGTTCCCACCATCTGAAGAAGTCTTTTTGTAGTTCTGTCTTTGGTTCAGTCACATTACCATTAGCATCCCGGCTTACAATCGCTTCCGCATCAAATGGTAGGGAATCGATTAGCGCTGGAACTACTGATTGCATCATTTGTTGGTTATAACTTTCCAACATAGGATTGATGTGGGGTTGAAGAGCTTCCGGCCCTAGAGGAGTGACCGCCATTGATTCCTTTAGAGCCTCAGATAAAGCCGGCACTAAAGAGTTAATTAGACGATCTCCCAACTCCCCATTATCATAATCCTTTAACCCTGTTCGCAGTGCATCTACAACCTTATCTAGTTTAGGTTCAAATACAGGTTGGCTCCCAAGCCGCTCTTGTATTCCGCTCATGCGATCCATGATTGGATTAATAAGTTCTCCAATACGGGATTCAAATCCCCGTAGGACATTCGGCAGCTCACGCACATATCCTAACTGGTTGGCGGTATCTTCTGCCGTGAAATCACCTACAAAATATTCAGGATCAAGAGGCTCATCTCCAAAAGAGTCTTCACCTTCCAGCGAGCCTTCCCCATCCAGCGAGCCTTCCCCATCCATTGGTTCTTCATCCATCAATCGATGTGTTAACTTAAACATGTTTTACCTATGCTTTGAAAGTGAGCGGATTAGTTCTCGTAGTTCTTTTATTTGGCCACGAAGGGTATTGGTTATATCAGGGTCTAGAAGGGGAGTAGCACACTCTTCAAGGAGGAGAGCTTTCTTTGATTCTAGACTGTCTAAAAAGCCTTCCATATCTACCCTTTTTCTGCCAACTACTAATTCGATTGGAAGATTTTCATAGGGGCGCTGAAGATTAGTCACTGGTTGAGTCCTAGGATATTAAGAGAATCTTCTAAGCTAGGCTCACCCGATGATTCCATAGGCTGCCTGTCCTGCCTGTCCTGCCTGTCCTGCCTGTCCTGCTCATCTTCCTTCTTTTTGTCCTGCTTTACTGCCTCAAGAGCAATATTTCCGGCAGCTTGAGTTGTTATTGCATCAGCAGCTTGTTCGATACTTTGCCCCCGAAGCTGTGCGTCCAATGCAATCTTCATACGATCAGTAGCATCCTTCATTTGTGCCACTAATCGGTCAGTCTCGCTTCGAAGCTGTTCAACTTGGACCTTTGCGTCTGGAGCTGATTGCGCTGCCTCTAATTGCTGACGCTCCTCGTCATCAAGATCCAATTGCTTAGGATCAAATTGGAGGCCAGACAAAAACATATCCATTGCTTTTTTAGGACTCTTTCCATAAATGGGTTGGACAGTACGGTCTAATACCTGGATTAGAGATTGTTGTTGAAGGTCCCTAGTGATTAACGCAGCAGATCCTAGGGCTTCAGCAGTAGCATCTGATTTAGCGTTTTCAGGACCATATTTTTGAACCCACTCATAAAAATCCTGTATGATCGGAGCACAAACATTATCATCCCACTGCTTTACAAACATTCGAAGATTCGTAATAGAATTATTTAGAAGTGCTTGAGTCACACCAACGCTGTCACTACTAGGCTGGCCTTGGAGAAGAAGAGGTAAACCAGTAGTCAATTCAGCCATACGAAGCCATAAGTCAGTCAATGGAAGAATCTTATCTAAGTAGTTGGGGAATTCTAAAGTTCCCATAGCCTGCTTTGGATCATACTGTTGGCCGGTTAGGGAATTTAAAGAGTCATTTAAAACTCGCCACCGCTTATAAGCATGGGGATTCCACCCTTCTCCTTCAAAAGGCTCAATTAACCCCTCTTTGATTAGAAGTTGGAAGCCTACACTCCATCCCATGTTATCATTACAGGCCCGAATTGCTGTATTAAGTCCTCGCTGGGGAGTTTCAATTTGTTCTGGAATACCAATGCCAACCCACGAATCAAATCTCGGTTCCCACACGAGAACGCGGTATGGAAAATGAGTAGCATCCAATGGCATTGGACTTATTCGAACTACCCGATCGTTGATTAGTTCAAATAGGACCGGGGTACAAAAATATCCTTCTTCCTCAACCATCTTGCTAAAATCAAAGACTCCAGTGCGCCGCCATATAGTATATGACTTTTGGTCTTCCCCACCTTTTATTACGCTAGGCGTCTTTGGCTTCTCATCTAGACAGAGCTGGATTTGAGACTGGATATAATCAGGGTCCTCCATCAACTCCTCAAGAGCTGACTTAGTAGTATATGGATCCTCCTCCCAAAAGAAGCGGCCATTCTGGATATTCGTACCACACCCAGGCATGTCTGGATAGCAGTTCTCTACCGGAATACATTCTATTGCTGGTTGATATAGAAGCTTATTCTCAATCTCTTTTTGAACCACCGCCCCCTCTAGAGGGTCTTCAAAAGCGAACGGGATAGCGGTTATGAATTCTTGGACATCAGGAGTAAGTTTCTTTCTCTTGGAGAATGGTCCCTTGATTACGCCAGTGCCTACCTTTCCGGCCTCCAGAATTTGATTTCGAGTCTCACTGTACCAATTGGATTCAACAAGCCAATCATCAATAAGAGACTTGGCTACTTCAATAGCAGCAATCCTAACTTCATCAGGCTGAGTGACCTTAAGTCGAAGTCTAGCAGGCATCACATCAATAAGATCTGGATACCGCTCCAGTTCCCTAGTAATAATAGCAGTATCACTAACTGGAGTCGGTTTGAGATCCCAATTCCGTTTGTTGCCAGTAGGAAGAAGGATATCAGATACCCTGCTAGTTCCAGCGTTAGTGTATGGGCGAGTAATGTTTACGAAGACCGTACTGCGAGTTTCATGCCCTGTTTTGCCCATAGTTGTACTAATAGGGCCATCTAAGGTACGCCCCTTAGTCCACTCCGACCCCTTTCTATTAACCTCATCGATTCCCTGATATTGTTCTCTTGCCGTTTCCCATACCTCTTCTATCCCACTCTTTCGGCGGGCCGTAATGGCCTTATCTCTCTCTTTTACCAAAGTAGTGGAGAGAGAAATAAGCTGATCATCAGAGAGAGCAAACATTAGATGTCTTTTAGCATCTTGTTTCTACGCTTAATAGCATCAAGCGTATTGCCCATTGATACCGGCGGAGCGGTAGGAGATGCAACCTTAGGCATTTGCTTAGGCATTTGCTTTGCCGGTTGTTGAGGCTGTGCCATACGCTCTTGCATACGCTCTTCTCTACTCTTAGTTAATACATCCCATAAACTTGGCATGCTAAACTCCAGTGGATAATGGGTAAAAGTGGATTTAGATACTACTACTAGAATACCAGATACTATTAATAGTGTCAATAAGAAACGAGTACCCATATAGCTAATACCCCATAACTTTGTCAATTGGTTGCCAAGAGTCCCTAGACATAGAAGAGGTAAGTGCTCCTGGAAATTTAACCAATTTGCCAGTAGGAAGCATAAAAGTAAGCATAAATGAGTCCCACTCATCAGGACTGCGAGAGGCAAGCTTTTCTGCTTTGGACCTGCCCATTGCAAATCGTGACCGATACTCTTCTTTGGACTCAATTAGTAAAAGCCCAGTCTTGTAGGCGTAGTGAATAGCGGTAGCCTGGGTTAGGAATGTTTTTGAGTATGGGATGTATGGGTCTTCTTCTTCTAAATAATCCTTGGCTTGCTTATGAAGATATGCTCGTAGGTTATATTCAAATCCGTTTCCTAAGCGTGCTCCAGTATGAATTGCTTGTAGTACTGGAGCTAACCATGTATATTTTAGTTGGTCAGCACATGATGCCCCTGGACCGTCTCGTTCGATAGAGACGAGGTTTATTGGTCCAGTTTTTAGTAATCCTCTAGCAACATCCTGTATAACTGCTGCTAATTGTAGGCCGTCCATAGAATCAAAAGTTAGTGCTGATAAGTTTAAACGACCACGGCGGCGCCAGATCTTTATCTTATCATTTCCCATACCAGCCGCATCGACCCCTATACACCACGGACGATCAGAAGGAATTTGAATATCTAAAGAATTCCTATCAAATGCCGCCAATATCAAATCCTCACCGATAAACTGAACTGCCGACGCGGTGTTATCTACCATTAGATACTGAGTCTTGAATACTTCGTCGGAAGTCTTTTGCTTCGTTTTTACATACCAATGCTCTTTCTCGGCAGGTAAATCAGGAGATTGACGTTTGCGTGGATCTTGCCACCACTCGAAAACAAATACGTCCTCTTCAGGAAATTGATTCTCAAGGCGGTAAAAATGAGATGCCTTCCACCCTTCAGTAGGGATAGTGCTACCATAGATAATGCAATCAGAGTTAGCAATTAGGGAGGATTCTACTAGTTGTGGGTGTTGGACTTCCGCAAACTCATCCGGAAGGGCAAGAGTAGATCGCCCGCCGCGGCCAATATTGTCTCCTACACCTCCCTTTAATACAGACCCGTTGACTGGATTTACTACTAGCATGTGCTTGGATTGCTTAACCCAGTCTGCCGGTTGGAATGGAAGAGGAAGATTTTTTATGAATGTACGAATCTTCCAGAAGAGAGTATCTGGATCTCCAGGCCCTTTATCGACTTTATCCTCAGTTTGAGAACCATATATTACTACTGTATTTCGGCGAGCTAGCCAGAGAAGAGTGCCGACCGCGGCGTGAATCCACGACATACCTGCGTCGCGGTGCTTTCTACATAAACCATGTGAGCGATGTTTATAATGGTCATATAACCAATCAACATACTCTATCTGGCGAGAGGTTAATATAAATGGTCGGTACTGGAGTCGGATATCTTCCTCACGAGGATCATATGTTACCCCCCAATCACATATAAACTCAGCCCAGTGGCCGTTTAGGTAGTATTGTAGGAGGGGTTCTAATGAACCTGGTTGAAGAGCAAGGCGCTTTAAGTTCTCCTTTCGAGCTTCAATAATACGCTCGTAGGCTGGGAGAGGATTCTTCCAGTCTATTGTTTCGGAGAACTTAATAGCGCGGGAGGACATGGTCAGGGAGCTGTGTCTTGCGAACGACGTTCAGAAAGGTATGTATCTTTTTGTCGACTTCCTTTAGACGACCCGAATTCGAAGTCGAATGCGGTGCTGATGCTACGTGCAAACATACCACCGAGGCTAATGACAAATCCTTGAACCTCCTTCGGAGTAGTTGGGACTAATATCAGAAGGGCTACGATTCCTAAGATTAAGCCAAATGCTACAAAGAGCAGTACGTTTTCACGATTCATAGGGTTATTCTATTCCTGCCCCGGAAGGAGTATCTAGCGGTAATAACCGATAATCATACCAAGCCCCTGACCATGTGCGGATACCTTTTAGCTCTCCTTTGACAGAGCCTACTCGGAAGAGTAAAAGGGAATCTTGTGGGACATCAGAGATAGTATAAGTTGTATCCGTAGTGTTTCCAGCCGCCTCCCAGGGCGTTAGTGTGCATTCAGCTCTAGCCATCTCCAATTGATAGCTTTCAGCCTGCTCAACAGGATCCCACCGAAGATCAACAGTTGCGGCCAAGGCCGTTACAGGAAGTATAGTTAAGCCTAACAGGATCTTATTCATAGTAAATTCCTAGCTGCTTTTTAGAGCATTCGTAAATAGGGTAGCATATTTAGCAATAGTGCCTGCTTTGTCGGTACCGTTCACAATTCTCCGAGCATCAAAGTAGTCTATTACCGATGAGTTGATGTAGTCTGTGAGTTTCTTTCCAGTAAATACTCCATCTTTCATACCTAGTACACAAATTAGTGCACTTGTTTTCGGTTGAAGAGCTAGTTTAGGGTCGGCATGGATTTCGTATGGGATGTTATTCTCCTTAACATAAGGGAGGTTCTCAAGAAGATTCTGCATCTTTTGGTAGTTGCTTTCCCATGTAAGCTGAACAAATCCACGACCATACCACGGAGCATAGGGTTTATTTTTACCTCCATACTCTTCAATAGGCTTCATAGTAAAAGCAGTTTCATGGTAGGCGGTGGCAAGAACGTAGGCGGTTTGTTCGATAAGGGGAGACAGACCAAACCGAGTGCATGTTTCAATTAACAGTTCACATCCTTCAACTTGGGCTTGATTCAAGGACCCCTTGAATAAGGATGCTCGAATAGAGTTAAAGAAAAAGGCATAGTCAACCCTTGGAGTAGTATCCTGGGCGGGAACATACCGTATACCATTGATAAATACTTCTAAGTTATTCATGGACGTCATCTAAAAAATAATTCTATTAGGGTCGTCATCACACCTATTAGGGTTAGTATTGTAACACCAGCGATGTTAAGTTGGCGGCGCTGGTCATCTACTACGTGCTCATTCAGTGTTTCAAAGAGTGTTTTAAAGAGCTTATCTAGCTCTACTGATAACTTAGTTCCTAACTCTTTTTGCTCTTCCCTTATCAACTCGACGGTCTTCGAGATAACGTTTAACCGAACGTCTTGAGCACGGGCCGTATTCTCTAGCACCGCAACTCGTTTATCCAAGTCGTATACTCGGACTAACATATCCGAAACGTCCCTGTAGTGCCGAGTTTGTTCCACTCCTTCAGGCATATAATCATCCTCAAGATATTTTATGGGCATATTATTCCGCCAACCAAGCCAGTATAACTATGTATTTCTACTCATATCTTTTACCTGCGTATAGTTAAGAAACTCAACTATGTCCATGTATAGTTGAGGGGCTTAACTATGTCCGTATAGTATGTTATTGCATTATATTATTCCTTTAGAGTCCTCGCGTTAGATGCTGTTGTTATCGTCACTGACTTCAAGGTCAGGTAGTGAAAAAACTCCATCTTCCCCAGCACTAACGTCTATTGCGTTAGCAATTTCTTGAAAAGATGGTTTTTGGATTATTTGGTTGTAGGCGTCGATAGGAGATAGTTCCCGACCCTGATCTTCGGCACGTTGTAGTCCTGTTACTTGAACTACGTGTTGCTCTGGACGCGGTTCGAATGCACGAGTAGCAATTTGCTCGGGCGCTTCTCGTGAGTCGAATTGTGGAATACGCTCTAAGATAGCAAGAGCATGTCTATGTCCTAGTTGAGCTAACTCTTCATAGTGAGCTTGAATTGCAAGGATTGCACGAGACATACCACGCATCCGAACAGGACCGTGGCGGCGAGCATCATTGACCATTTGGACAACTGACTCGTATCCTGCGTGAGCAGTCATATCCGAAAGAGTGGGCGCATGGTCATTATCAAAGCAATCTTCAAAATACCCATTAAACCGCTCAAAGAGCTCCTCGTCTTCAATTGCCGCGGCAGGTGTATAATCCAATGGGCGGCGGCGCCATATAGGTTTCGGCCTATCCCAATTTCCATCCTTTATAAGTACAAACCCATTAGACCGCCATGGTGGAAGTCGAGCAGGCTCCGCATCGTCGGGACCGACTTTAATCGGCGGGTTATTTGGACGCACGGAATCGGGCCTAGTACCTCTCGGTACTTTGCGAACTGTAGGCCGCAATCCGTTTGCGTTAGCTTTACTTCTATTAATAACAGGCATAAGGAAGGGGATTCAAGTATGAAATCAGGTTGGCATGGTCCAAGAAGCCATGGAGAAGAGTGCAAAGTCCAACCAATGGAATCAGCCTCTTTTTGTAGCCACTTGCCCACTCGTGTTTGGTATTGAAGTCCTTTCTTTTGTGCCGGTGTTAGGAGCGTCGGGGCGAATGTTGGAGGCGGTATTGTTTGTATCCGGGTCGGAGTATGTACCATGAAGTTTGTATACCGGCGATCCGCGTAGGGAGTGACCGTGCCCAGCGGCGGCCCATAGGTGTTTGAGGTGGTTAAGGGTCATGAGGAGTATGGGAGTGGTGTGTTGTTAGTTCTATTATAGGGTAATAGTGGGATAGAGTCAATGTACCTATGTAGGGTTGGCGTGTTTTTGGATTTTGGTTTTTGGTTGGCGGGGTCGGACGAATAGTATAACAGCGTACCCAAAAGCGAAACTAGCCCAGGGCCAAATGTAGGAATTTTCTGACCCCCCCCCCCTTCTGGTGGTTGGCATGAGAAGTGCTATTCGCGCGCGATCCTTAGATAGGCGCGAGGAGGAGTACCCATAGGATTTTTTAAGAGGTATCAAAAAATATAGTTGACACGGAAAAAAAAGAGCGTAGGATATGAGTCTCCCCCAACAACCAAGCGCAACAGAGCACTAGAGGAAATCCATGAAAATAAAAGACCTTCCGAACTGCCCTGAGTGGCTGTCCGATGCCGACACAATCAACGAAGATGTAGAAATGATAAACAACACCGTTGTCTGGAACTCCGGAACTTGGAAAGATGGCACATGGCAAGGAGGAGTTTGGGAAAATGGCACATGGCAAGGAGGAGTCTGGGAAAACGGAACGTGGCACAACGGCACATGGCAAGGAGGAGTTTGGAACTCCGGCACATGGATCTCCGGCACATGGCAAGGAGGCGTCTGGAACAACGGCACATGGATCTCCGGCACATGGCAGGGAGGCGTCTGGAACTACGGCATCTGGCACTACGGCATCTGGCACTACGGAGTCTGGAACTACGGCACATGGAACTCTGGCACATGGCACGAAGGCCTTTGGAACTACGGCACATGGAACTCCGGCACATGGCACGAAGGCGTTTGGAATGGAGGAGTTTGGCAAAATGGTACATGGTATGGAGGAACCTGGCATAGGGGAATTTGGCGAGATGGTACATGGCATGAGGGAGTCTGGCATAAAGGTATCTGGCACAACAGGTAGAAGATAGCATCCTCCAACAGAGCATTGATTCACAGTGCTTTGTTCGGGACATGCTTCCCACAAACCAACGAGGAAACCCCCCATGAAAATAAAAGACCTTCCGAACTGCCCTGAGTGGCTGTCCGATGCCGACACAATCAACGAAGATGTAGAAATGATAAACAACACCGTTGTCTGGAACTCCGGAACTTGGCAAGGTGGCACGTGGCAAGGAGGAGTTTGGAAAAATGGCACATGGCAAGGAGGAATTTGGGAAGAAGGAATTTGGAAAAACGGAACTTGGCGCAGGGGAGTTTGGAAGGGTGGCATCTGGAGAAATGGCGCCTGGCATGGAGGAGTTTGGAAGGGTGGCATCTGGAAAAATGGAACTTGGCTAGAAGGAGTTTGGAAGGGTGGCATCTGGCAAGGTGGAACTTGGCTCGCGGTAAGAGAGAACCTTAGTGGAGATAAGACAATGACTAGAAAAGATCATGTGCGTATCGCGAGAGCAGTAGCATACACGCGTCCAGAGCCTGATAGGGTTGAAGCTTATGGGTGCTGGAAAAGAGTATGTGAACAGCTAGCTATGGAGCTGGCTGGCGACAACCCACGGTTTGACAAAGACAGATTTGTGAAAGCGACGGAGGAATGAGAGATGATCATGATGAGTATTGCGGTCGGTGCAAGGTACAGGAATGAATTCCACCACGTGAGCGCCAAAAATGCCGATGGCACTCCGCTACGGTGTAGGGTGAATGGGAAGTGTAAGACATGGAAGACTCGGCCTACAGAGTTTCGCCTTCCCGTGAAGTACGGATTAAGAACATGCTTCTATATCACGGAAGACAACGCCCATGAGTGGGAGGTAGGACGCGAGTAAGTTCTCCCACGACCATCTCGACTAGGACAGAACACGGCTGGTAGAAAATAGCATCCCCAACAAAGCATTGCCCACCAGTGCTCCCCACAAACCAACGAGGAAAAACCAATGACCTATTACGCGGTGAAGAGACGAGATACAACCTGGGCGAGGTTTACGACGGTAGAGCAGGCCGAGCAGTACTTACGCACATCGGCAGCGATGCCAAACGCACACGTGGAGCGGATAGTGGTAGGATGGATGGGTGATCCTGAGCCACGACACCCGATGAACATCGAAAAGGTGGTTGCGGCATATTTGGAAGTGGCTATTTGGGCGTCTACAGATGAGGAGGGGGATCCACTAAATGACCAATATGATATCGAGGATGTGAGCCTGGAGGCCCGTGCTTTGGCCATGGAGGATTGCCAGGACTTCATAACCGAAAACGAAGCTCTCTTAGCTGGTCTATCCGAAGAAAGCATAGGCCGCGATTTCTGGTTCACCCGGAACCGACATGGTACTGGATTTTGGGACAGCGGACTGGGCAAGATCGGTGAGACTCTGACCGAGAATGCACATGCATATGGGGAGTCCAATATGTATGTTTGGTCCGACGATCAACTCTACTTACAGTGAGGTGACAGCATGTACCAGAACGAGACAGCCATCAATGGCCTAAAAGATCGATTTGATCGAACTCTCCCATTCCACATCAAAACCAACGCCCTAGTCCAGCCATGCCCTCTAGACGAATGGAGGCCAAATAATCTGAAAAAACATGGGTATAAGAGAAACTCCCAGGCGATTCGTCGCATATTGCAACCAATGTTCCCAAAATAAGGTAACACCATGAAACCGTTCGCAATTCAGCTTCCCATAGAAATTCGTGTTGAATTCCGCCGTGAAATCGGCACCCGGACTGTGAAACTCCAAGGCAAATCGCCCGAGTGGTTCGAATGGGCAATAGCCAAAGGTCTCCAAAACGCTATCACGGAAAGCATTGCCGGAAAAGCCGGCACCGATGAAGGTCTTAAAGCGGTACAAGACAAATTCGACCGCGTAGTAGTACGTGGAGAAGTGCCCGGAGTAGGCATATCAGGGCCTAGACTTGATGCCACCCAACGTGGTTGGATTGCCTATTTTGCCGCAATCAACCATAAAGAAGCGGATAAGCCTGTATCAAGTCGCACGCTTGCGCGAGCAAAAGAAACCTATTGCCGGCAAGTAATCCTCGCATCGTGTGAAGCTGGCCCTGAAAAAGAATCCGCGATGCGAGATATGCGCGAGTATTTAGAGGAGTACTCTCAGCAAATTATCAAGGATGCTGAAAAGGATATAACTCCTGGGTCTCCTGGAGCGTTTATAGCTCTAGAGAATAGTAAGGATTTGTTGTGCAAATCCGCAACATGTGGCATAAAGCGCATAAAGCTAAATCGTGTGAAATAGGCACAAACCTTGCTTAAAAGTGCTCTATGAAAATAGGGCACTTTTTTTTTTATTATTCATGCATATTGGCACGATATTTAATCGAAAAAAGGCGTGAACTTCATTCCAAAAAAGCAGGCACAAGCCTTGCATAAAAACGGCATTTTTGGGGCAAATTGTGAACCTCATTCCAAAAAAACGCCAAAAATAACACCAAATATCCATACCACAACTTAGGGATACCCCTTAGATATTCAAGTTATTGATTCATTGTTCAGAGAAATCCTTAAAAATCAATGACTTAGAACAAATTTTGCCAATCATCAAATAACCCCAAAATCAACTAAATTTACAAGGGCCTAAAACGGTGGTAAAAAAGTATACAATATATATATATATATGTAACACTTCCTATTGGTCTTTTTAAAACAACACTCCCCTGTGGCACAAACACCCATTTTCGAGCACCTACAAACAACCACTTCGCGGCACTCCCCCCCCATATGAAATAGGGCTTTTGAAGTGGGGCCACTAACCCATTGATTCATTGTGCCCTACTCCCCTAAAATCAACCACTTATCTCCCCCGCACAAACGACTTGTTTATACCATGATTTTTGGGGATATCATTGTAGACCCCATCCTTGAAGTAGGGCCACTAACTCATTGATTCATTGTGCCCTACTCCCCTAAAATCAACCACTTATCCCTGCACAAAAAATGACTTGTTTTTACTTGATATCCGCCATCCCCCATGATACACTCCTCCCATCGACCCCCCAAAAACACCAAACACCTCCCATCGACCCCCCAAAAACACCGCAGCCGCTTCCTCAACCTCAACCTCAACCCAACAAAACACGTAAGGAGATCCCCCATGAAAATCGAAATCAATTACAACAACAGGACAGTCCAAGGTTTCATGTACGAAGATGATCCAGAACCCTCAATTGTCGCAGGATTCGGCCACTACAAGCACGTGCTTCGCACGCAATGCCAACCCACAAATTTGAATGCTATGGTTTTATGGAGCCGCGTATGCACAGAGACTTGCCGTAAGGCCATTGCGCTGACGGCCGCCGCCGCGTAATACAAGACATAGGCCCCCACGGAAGGGTGGCCAAATCCACAAAAATAATGCACTAAGAGGAAACCCATGAAAATAAAAGACCTTCCGAACTGCCCTGAGTGGCTGTCCGATGCCGACACAATCAACGAAGATGTAGAAATGATAAACAACACCGTTGTCTGGAACTCCGGAACCTGGAACTCCGGCACTTGGATTGATGGAATTTGGGTCTACGGAACCTGGAACTCCGGCACCTGGCACTCCGGCATCTGGGTCGATGGAACCTGGGTCAACGGAAACTGGACCTACGGAACTTGGAACTCCGGCACCTGGCACAACGGCATCTGGCACAACGGAACTTGGAACTCTGGCACCTGGCACAACGGCACCTGGGACAGAGGAGTTTGGAACTCCGGCACATGGATCACCGGCACATGGCAAGGAGGCGTCTGGAACTACGGCACATGGAACTCCGGCACATGGCAGGGAGGCCTTTGGGAATCGGGAGTCTGGCACAACGGTACTTGGCTCAACGGAACCTGGAACTCCGGCACCTGGCACAACGGCATCTGGCAAGGCATTGAAAATCCTATCCTCTACCGCCTCGCCCTAGCTGGAATAACCGTCTCCCAAGGCGTAGCCACCGGGTATAGGGCAACCACCTGTGATGGAAAAGGAAAATTCACTAAAAACTTCATCCAAAAAGAAGGTACCTTCACTGAAAAAGAGCTACCAAAAGGTCTCCCCGTAACATCTATCGTCAAAGCCTGGACATCCTTCAATGACCACTCAACATGCCAACTCTGGCGAGTAGAATTCGCCCTCGAAGACCTATTAGACTGTGACGGGGAAAAGGCAAGAATCTGCGGAGGCACATTCACCAAAATAGCCAAACCGTTCTAACTCAACCTCAAACGAAAACCAATAGTACAGGAAACCATTCAATGCCAGCACCTTCATCGTTCACTTATACTGGGCAAACCAAGACTGTTGTAACGCCGGCTGCCGGCAGCCGGCGTTACTACCACTGGCTCGACACCAACAACAAAGCTCACTGGATGAAATACCGCCCCAAACCTTCAGACATAGAACAGGCTCGCCTTAAGGCGCCTAACGACCATCGTCCCATAATCGTAATCCAACACCGCTCAAAACAAATAGAAGACGATATAGTCTTAATCAAGGCACCCAAAATAACACGCCACGTTATCGGAGTCGGTGCTACAATCAAGGGAAATATCCAACGGGTGTTCGACTCAGCAGGAGAGACTTGGTGGGCAAAACACCTCTCCAACGGGGCATACGAAACTACCGCAATACGAGCATCCAACGGGGCATACGAAACTACCGCAATACGAGCATCCAACGGGGCATACGAAACTACCGCAATACGAGCATCCAACGAATAAGAGCAAGCGCAAGAGCAAGCTCCCAACGGACAAGGAAAGGCAGACGGACAAGGATGTCCCCCAGCACACAATCAACCATCAAGACGAGGATCCGCTACCATGATTAACCTGTCCGACAAAGGAGACTACTGGATACATCCCAATACGTTTGCCCTAGCCTCTGAAAATATCCGAGCTGCTACCTCAGCTCAACTTATTCTGTGGCTCATAAACCTAAACCGTGTCCAAGTACCCCTAGAATTCCGTCAACTCGTAGCCGAGGAGTTGGATCGTCGCCGTGAAGCAGGCGATATAGGAATACTCTCGCAATGAATGCTTGGACCTTCCTCACAACACTCAATACAGTCTGTCATTTCACCTCGCGAGAGCGCACTCCCCAACAAGCGACCAACAGCGAGCTAAAAAGGTGGTGCCAAAACAAAGCAGTAGAAATAGACGGGAGGAGAGTTGGGTGGGACGAAGAGATTCTCTTTCCTATCTCCCGCGTAGTCCTATTTCCCAAATCAAAAACCAAAGTAACGCTATGGTGACTCACCCAACGGGGACGAGCAAGCTCCCAATGGAAGAAGATCAGTGCACACAATGCGCGAGGCTGCTCAAACATTTCTTCCCACATACCTCAGAGGAGGTACTCAACAAATGGACTACACTTCCCACAAACAGCGCCGAGGCTAGCAATGCCTTCGAAGAAATCTATATCTCAATCCGACGCAGCAGGCACCCATACAATGAAATATGAACTAATCCGGAATGATAACTCCAGTTTGTACCAAATCAAAGCCCTAAAAGACTTTGGCGAGATAACCGCTGGAACCATGGGTGGCTGGGTCAGCTCCCACGAAAACCTCTCTCACGAAGGAGACTGCTGGATACATCCCAATGCGTTTGCCTTGGGCAATTCTCGAATCAGAGACAACGCCCAACTATACGATAGAACAATAGCGTCCAACAACGCCATCGTTGGTGGAAATGCCCGCCTTCATGGGTATAGTGAGGTTAAGCAGGATGCCTCAGTGATTGGGCAAGCCCAATTATATAATACAGCCTCAGTTCAAGGCTCTGCACTCCTTTGTGGCACTGCCGAGATGCACGGCAATTCTGTTGCTGAGGGGGAAGCACTATTACTTTCTGGAGCGGTGTTAACCGACAATCAACACGTGGGAGGCTCCAATATCGTAGACCACCGCCTCAAACATATGAAGGAGCGGACAGCATAACAAGAGGAGCAGACGGCGGCGCGGAGATAGCAGAGGGCCCTCAAACGGCATAACAAGAGGGTCCTTTGACGACATAACAAGAGGACCCTCGGACGGCATAAGAGGGTCCTCTGACGGCATAACGTCGCAAATAAGCTGCAAGTGAAACGAGTCCAACTTAATTTGCATTGTTATACGTAAGGTAATCATGAGCAAAGAACGTGAATATGGATGGAGATTTTACTCGGCTGATTTTTCGATGCAGGCATCTGGAGGAACAGCAACAGGCGGAGAATAAAAATGCTTAGATATTTGATGAAACATACGTTTAGAGATAAATACAATGGCTGTGGGAGATAGGCCGCGCGTGGTACGTCAGAGGTACCCGCATGACAATTCCTGAAAAAACCATGATGCTTCCCACGCGACACACTCATAACAAGAGGACCCTCGAATGCCCTTAACCTGTCACTATGATTGGGACCCTGAATCAGGAGATATTTGCTGGGACACTCCCGGAGAGTATGAACTGCTTTCAACCTCTCGCCGCCAAAGGTGTTGCAGTTGCAACACCTTAATAGCTCTCGAAACTATCGTATGCTCTGTGGAACGATGGAAAATCCCTGAATACGAAGTGGAGGTTGCCATCTACGGAGAAGACGGCCTTGTTCCGCGATCAAACAAATTTCTATGCGAAGAGTGTGCTGATCTTTACTTTTCCCTCTCAGAGCTAGGCTTTTGTGTGATGCCATATGAAAACCAGAAAGAGCTGGTAAAGGAGTATGCTGAGGGGACCTCCCGAAACAAGACGGCTACCTAAGCTAAAATCACAATGGAAAAAACACTCCCCTTCCAAACCTAGATCGAAAACCCCTGACGACTTTGAATTAGCTCGTATGATAATGTCCTATCATCCAACCCCAACTTGGTATAGCCAATTTGGGTGGTCTGAGGACCCAGGCACACTTCCATACATTTGGACCCTCCCAGGCACACTTCCATGATTAATCTAACAACACACAAAATCCACCTTGTAGAAACCCGAGACAAGTACTACCTTTTTAAACCAAAATGGTGTGATAAATCCAAATCCTATTGCTGGGCGCAACATAAAAACCCCAACATTCCCTATGCAAGTACCGCACTTTGCAAGTACTCCCTGGCAGACGAACAAGGGCCATTATTCTGTACTAACCCAGAATATGCCAATAGGGCTTTACCCAAGGAAAGACCAAATTCCTTTTATCAACCTATCTCAGATCAGCTCAACTTGGACATCGCCAAGGATCTGTACGTACCATGAAAGAAACACCCTACTCGTGAAAGAAACACACTACTCGTGAAAGAAACACCCTACTCGTGAAAGAAACACCCTACTCGTGAAAGAAACACCATCATTCAAAACTCGAATCCACAACATTCCTTGTGGAGTAGTCATAGATCACTTCTACTTAGGTGATTCCTATCCCTACGCCGGTGCTGTTCCATTCGAGTCCACCGAAATAAGCTTCCACATAATAGACCGGAAAGGTTACCGCGCCGAGTGGCTAGAAGCATTTCTAACCCCTGAGGAGGAGGATCGAATACAGTTTGAGGCTATAACTAACTACACGCGGCAGGCGTTAGACGACCACCACACAAGTTAAAGAGGCTTATAATGAACATCTCTGATTTCGGAATGGGTATCGTTCCCATTGCTCCCCACAAAAACGTTTTAAACTTCCACATACCCTCTAACCCACTAGACGAACGTCTTATTACGTACCACCTAGTACAGGCTGCAGAACTGTTGTGGCCCCTGCACGATGCAGGTGCCTTGAAGAGTGGAGAGTACAGCAAGGAGATAATCTCTATTACAAATAAACTCCATATAAATCTATGTCGATCATTCTTCCCAGACCATAAGGCGTATGCCGTGACTAGAAAATGGCTGGAGAATGACCCCAGAACGACAACAGATGCCTATGCAATGGAATTGCGACACTCAATAGACAAAGAATACGTGCAATACAATTTAAAAATATGGATATTTCTGACTGAAGACGATAAGCAAGCCCTAAGAGACGCAGGTTTATTAAAACCAGACTACATAACCTACTCAACTGAAACCCTTTCCTGCAATACTTAACTATGCCTACACCTACTCTACAACAACTTGCCTGCTATGAGTTTGTGAAAACTCCAAAGACCGGCTCACTAGCCATCGATGCCAAAGCAGGAGCAGGCAAGACTTTCACCCTTCGAGAGATAGCTAAACTTCTCCCTGGAAGTGGGTTAGCCACCTCTTTCTCCAAGTCAACCGTATCTGATTTATCAGCAGCAATGCCGTCCAATTGGGACTGCATCGGAATGCACGCGCTCGGACTAAGAGGAATCCGCCAACGATTACCAAATCTAAAAGTAGATTCTACCAACTTCGTTTTAAACGAATACATCAAAGAGGCCCTCACTGCTGAGGACGAAGATTGGAGACAGATATCTGACATTCGTAACCTTGTAGAACTAGCTTCTCTTTCTGGAATCGTCCCTAATCATAACCAATATGTGTTAGAGGACACTCCAGAATCATGGGAGCAAGTAGCTGACTTGTACGATCTAGACATATCCCCCCTCGGATTTCAAATAGCTCATTCTGCCCTAATCAAATCAAACTCTCTTGCCCTAAAAGGCAATATAACCTTCACCCACATGCTAACCCTACCAGTTTTCTGGGGGTTTCCAGTAAAACAATACCCTAAAATCATAGTAGACGAGGCCCAGGATCTAAATGTACTACAGCACCTCCTAGTAGCTAAAGCTCTTCGGCCAGGAGGACGAATCGTCATAGCAGGCGACCCTAACCAAGCGATATTTGCCTTTGCTGGAGCAATGAGCGACTCTTTCTCTCACCTAACCAACCGCTTTAAGGCACATATCCATCCCCTAACAGTCTCTTGGAGGTGTGCTAAAGCCATAATCGGAGAAGCACAGCAATATGTCCCATCTATTGAGCACGCTCCTACCGCCCCGGAAGGCGAAGTTATACCAGTCTCGTCAACAGATATCGAAAATATTCCCAAAACCATAATCTGCCGCAACAATGCGCCGCTCCTATCCTTGGCAATACGGCTATTCCTCAACGGATTTTCCTGTGAGGTAGCCGGAAAAGACATAGGGGCAGGACTAAAATCAACAATCAACCGACTAGCATCCGGGAAAAACTCTGACTCTATGTCGTCAGAAAAACTCGTAGAGCGCCTACAAAAATGGGCAGACCGCGAAATCTCTCGACGCCCAGCCAAACGTCACAATATAGAAGACAAAGTCTCGACGATAGTAGCTTTAGCAGAACACTTACCGACGGTGAAAAAAATCCGTGACCACATAGATAGCCTATATGTAGACCCTACCGCCCGAGAGCGTAAACCTGCAGAATATCACCTAACAACTATCCACAAAGCTAAGGGTAGGGAATGGGATGCCATAGGTCTACTGGATCCCCACCTCCTACCAGCTAAGTGGGCCAAGCAGTCATGGGAACTGCAACAGGAAAACAATCTCACCTATGTTGCGCTTACTAGAGCAAGAATCTCCCTAACTTATTTAGACTCCAAAAAAATCACATGAAAACGGAATCCGACTCGCTAACCGAACTGATGATTGATCAGTTGGAGCACTCCGACTCTCCGGTAGCAACGCTAGAAATTCTCAAAACAAAAGCACAAGTCAAATATATGTGTAATAAATTCGAAGGGATGCGAAGAGATTCTGCACTCGAATCACTCCTATACGATCACGCAGATGATATAACATACGGATGGGGGTCACTGGCGTGGCTTGCCCCGGAGATGAACCAGCGGCCGGGCGGTCACGTATTCTCAATCCGTCGGCACGAAAACCCACAACCCACTCCAAACTTGCTCATTTGTAAGGCCGTAGTGTCTACGACACCAGTTCCGTATACAAATGCTGACGGAATCCCTTATAACCCCGCATACTTTGGCGTCATAAAACAACGCCTCCTCAAAAAAGTGAGCATTCGCCCAAACTCGGAGGAGACATTGAAAGCATTTATCCGTAGTATCAGCCTGACCATGAATGGAGCGCTTCCAGTCTTAATCAATAACCATCTCAAAGTAATTAGCGATAAGGCTTGACGGAAGGGTGAAAATCAGAGAGAATATCTACATAGCGAGAACGGAAACCCGGCATCGCTTCCAAACCCGCCGTCCAGGCGACAACCGATAAGGGGGCTCGAAGCCTCCTTATCTTTCCTCCCCCCTCAAAGATAGATCAAAAAAGTTTATGAAACTCGAAGCCTTCCCAAATACGCCCCGTGAGGCAACTCTTGTTCGTCAGGAAAAAGAATATGTAGCAGCAGGATTACCTGCTGAGGTTACTATCCACCTTCCATTTAGCACCAATGTCAAGGAGCTCTTTAATGTAGAGCTACTGGAAGCAGTAGGCATTAGTCCCATCGGCTTGGCTCGCCAATTGGATAATACCCTCAAGACCAACCTTGGCAATTTATGGAATGCCAAAGTCACCAAGGCACTTGAGAAGGGAAAGGACCTGCCCACTCCTGACCAATTTCTTTCCCTAGAGGCTGCTTACTCTTTTCTCGGTGTTCGTGCACCCTCTGCTGAAGATACTATGTCCGAAGAAGAACGAGTTATCCGAGCTGAACTTCGGAAGATCTTCCGATCCTATGTTTATGGCGGAGCATTCGAAAATATTGGTTATACCAGTATTCAAACCAAGCCAGAAGCAGAGAAGGAAGTCCTACCAGAAGGTAAGTTACCCTTGGAAGCCTTCGAAGATATTATCAGTGCAGCTTATGAAGGCGAGGATGTAAGTCTCTTAGAGACTGACGAAGGAGAAGCAGTGTTGGCTTTTAGTGAGAAGCCAAAGTGGGCTAAGGAAAAGGATGAGGCAGGGAATAGGATTCCAGAGAACTTTTCAGCCGTGGCAGTTCTTGCCAAGGATATTGCTAAGGCTGAGCTCGCAAAGGCTAAAGGTGTAGTAGCTGGACCAAGAGTGGTATTAAAGTAATAAAGCAGCGCTTAGACGAGTACAGTCTAACCAAATCTAAAAAGTAGCAAGCGAGCAAGCAAAATTTAAGTTTTGGCTGTCCCGGTGCAGGCAATCACCGGCTTCATCATGCAAACCCCTTTCCTAATACAAAAGATTTTCACATCTCACTCTGGACTTCCCCTATCCTGGAAAATCGATTGTGATGCACTTTCTCAAGAAGATTTGGAAACCTTAGCACTACTAGTTGCAACCAAAATCAAATTCAGCAGGGTAATCGGAATTCCTACAGGCGGGCTTAGATTTGCTGAAGCTTTAGAAAAATACGTAGTACCATCATATCCGACTCTAATAGTTGATGATGTATTAACTACTGGTGCGAGCATGGAGCTTGCTCGTAAAGATGCTCCAAATTCAAAAGGAATAGTTATATTCTCCAGGGGACCCACTCCGAAGTGGATACAGTCTATATTTAAATACACTCTATAATATTTCTAACTACTTCTCATGCCTCGTAAAACTCCTGGTTACCATGACATCCATGTCCTTCTTGAAGAAGACCTATGGCCCAAGTTCCAATACTGGGCCGAGTCAGGGATAGTAAAGATAACAGCCAAGGAAGTCATATCAACACTTCTTCACCAATTCATCAAAACCCACATAGACCGCAACCTTCCACCAGAACAAATTGAAGAGTCAATAATCACTACAGTGGCCCAGTCAATTCAGATTATACAACGTGAGCGGCAGGGCATGACACGACATGGCTGATTTTACAAACCTCCTTAACCACTCCCCCCTAGACCATTCAGACCGCCCTCAAACTCTTGAAGAAACCTGCCGCCGCTCGGCAAAAGATCTCACTGACACAGATCTCCTAATCCTAGTAAAAGGGTTTAGGGAACAACGAGAGCGTTGGAACCAAGAACAGATCGCAAATACCCATAAAAGAGTATCCTCCAAAAAAGTACAAGTATCTGCCAAAATTCCTCCTGGCCTAAAACTCCGAATCAAAAAGCCCATCATCTAGTGCAACCTTCCAAATCCGATGCCGAAGTGGCCCTAACATTTTGGCTCAAACAACTGGCTTCTCAGAACAAACTCCCCCCAGCAGTATTACTAGCATTCAAACAATGGCAACAATTTTGTACGCCCCTAAACAGCGATGAGTTACTATCTCCCCCTAGCCGATACGATAGAGGAAACTCCACTAGATCAATGGAGCATCAACCTCGATGAGCAACCGCTCTATCGTCCCAACAATTCCTTCATCGGAACCACCCAACACATCTGGGATTCAGTCTCAATCAACCTCTTAAAAGAGTGCCCACGTAAATACTATTTCAAGATGATTGAGGGTTGGGATTGGCAAGTAAAACCAGCTACCCTCCAATTCGGAATATACTTTCATACCTGCATGGAAACATGGCATAGGCTTATAGCCTACGGTATTGATAAAGAAACAAGCCTCCTCCGAGTCCTGCGTTTGGCTGCATTGCTTGGGGAACGGCTTATCTCCAACCGCACCGAACGCACTAAAGAAACTCTGATGCGGTCTGTTGTTTGGTACTTGGATCAATTCACGGACGATCAAGCTAAAACAATGATAATGCCAGATGGCTCTCCGGCGGTAGAGCTCAGCTTTATGCTACCGATTTTTCATATCAAACTAACTCCAACAAATGATTTGCCTCCCCTAAGTTTGGCGGATGTAGTAGAAAATCTTCCAGAGCTTAACGATCTTCCCAACACAATCAGTGGCGGAAGAAAAATATTCGGAGAATTAATTTGTGACTGTGACCTGCCGTCCCATATTAGTTTTGAAGAGTTGAAGGAATCGTTCTACACAATCCCCGTTTACCTTGCAGGCCACATAGACCGCGTTGTTGAATTCATGGGAGAGTCCTACATCGCCGACTACAAAACAGCGAAGCGCCAGCTAGATACTCAATTTCCCAACAATTTCAAACCCTCTACGCAATTTAGTGTGTATTTGTCAGCAGCGCATATTCTTTCTTCCCAACCTAATTCAGTATTCTTTCAGCCTCCATCAGGAGTGATGATTGATGGCATCCAACTGGGGGTGAACTTTAACCGATACCAAAGGTTCTTTTATCGTTCGACCCAGAGCGAACTTAACCAATTCTTAGAGGACCTAGAGACCACAATAAAAATAAAAGCAGTAGGGTATGCTAATGTAGGCCGTTGGCCTGCAGAAGAAACCTCTTGCCACAACTATGGCGGGTGCGAATTCTTACCCGTATGCACTAGACCACCAGCTGAATGGGCAAGATTACTCAAAGCCAACTTTGTAAAAAACACATGGGACCCGAGCAAAGCACGATGACCAAACTATCTGACGAACCAGAAAACAGATCCGCTATCAAACTTATTCTAATGGGCGCTTCAGGAACAGGTAAATCTTCTCTTATAATCCCACTAGCAATTCCCGACCTTATTCCCGGCTGGCCCGGTAAAAAGCTCTTCGTTCGCAACTACGATGGCCGCGACAAGTTCAAAGAAATTGCCCTCGAACAACTTAAAGCTCGCCTTACAGGAAAGAAACTTACCAAAATTACCCAACAGCAGTATGATGTGGCCAAAGAGAACATCGAATTTGTAGATTGCATCGATCCGCGCTCGACAGTAAGTGTTGCTGGTAAGAGCAAAGTAGGAATTGTTTCGGCTGACGCGTGGATGACTGCCCGTAAAGCCTTTACCGAATGGGAGAAGCACCTCAAACCTGGCACAATCCTAATCGACGATTCTTTCACCCACATGGCAAATGCTATTGCAGCCTACACTATGGCCGCATCATCTCGACTTAACTTCTCAATGGAAGGCTATAAAGACTACGCCCCTGCCCAAATGGAGGTATCTAATAGTCTTAGTCTTCTTAGCTACCTTCGGTGCGATGTAATCCTAACCGCTCACCAAGACTCTTATGATGTAAAGAAAACATCAGAGACTGCTGAGAGAGACTCCCAAACCGGTATGATGGTCTTTAAAGAAGAAATCGTAGATAGCCTCATGCTTCCATCATCTATCGGACAAAAAGGACGTACTGCTATTCCGTCTGGATTCAATCACATGCTCTATACCACTTTATCCAGACATGATATTAGGGAGCTTCGCACCACTCCAGGCAAAGGCATCGCTCCTAAAACACCATTTTTTGGGAGGGCCAAAAACACATACGACATCGATACTGGCTTAGTAGAATACTTTATGTTGGGCGAACAGGCGTAACAAGTGAGAATCACAGTCGAAGACGAGATCGTGCTCCAAATCCTAACCAAACAAAGGAGGCCCTAGAACTAAGATTATTAGATCCCTACCTCAGATACCAAGACTCTTTCCGACAGCTACTACATGTAACAAATCACAGGTAATTATATGTCTATCACTTCACTCCTTAATAAGACCAAGCAAGAAGATTTCGTAAAAAAGCTTCTTCCCGAGGCGGCATTCCTTGCTCGCATTGTAGAAGCCAACACCCTGCCGAGATACTGGGGACCGAAAGAGGGTAAGCGTACAGAACCAGCATATGCAATCTGCTACGCGCCCACATTCGAGATAATGGCCTATCTCCCGACCGGCGATGATGAGCTTGATGCTCAGAACAACGCTATCCTAGAAAACTATGGAGACTGGAAGGGTCTAAAACTCCATAACAATTACCGCGGCACAGTTCCAACAATGGGAGATCAAAAGCTGCTGTTATCAGGTGTTGGCCCTGGCAACTATGAGCTAGGGTCTTGTGATCCTTATTTTGGAACACAGGAAGGAGAAGAATATTTCAGTGTCTCATCTAGACTATCGGCTTTTATGGAAGCAAAGCCAGATGGTTCTATTGGGGGATTTGTAGCGCTGCTTTCAGCAGACCCCACTACTCAGGAGTCTATCAAGCTCCCATCCAAGCCCTTCTCCAACCTTCCAAAAGTAATTGCCGCCACCGAAGGGGCATACCTCATTCTAGACATGGGGATCGAAAGTGATCCTCAATATGGAGAGAGGAATATAATTAGGAATGTTAGCTCAGTAGGCTAACCTAACTCAGGCCAAGGATGGCCTTTCTTCAGAGAATGGCATGCACCACATTATCTTCCTTAACGGCCCACCTGGCAGTGGCAAAGATACTATTGCCAATATACTAGCATCCAACATTGCGCTTGTAAAAGAGTTTAAGTTTGCTGATATTCTATACCAAATGGCTTCTGCCATAATCGTTGGAAACAACCGAGAAAGGTTTAAAGCCGCAACACTATCCAACGGTAAAACTGGTAGAGATTTTCTCATATCTCTTTCTGAAGACCTAATAAAACCCTATTTTGGAAGAGATTTCTTTGGGGCAGCAACAGCTGGGGATATATTAATCCTTGCTGAGTATATGCACCCAGATCCAATAATAGCAGTCGTTAGTGACGCAGGATTCCAATATGAGGTAGATGCTTGCCTTAACCGTCTCCAACAGCATGGAGAATGGAAATCAATAATCCTTCAAGTCAACCGCCCAGGACACTCATTCAAAGGAGACTCACGAGAATATATAGGACCACCTACGTACTTTATTACCAACGACTCTACCATCGATGATCTAACCAAAAGAGTGCTAAAGATTATTAGCAAAGAGCTTTCAAATGTCCAACCTCTACACCATATTTGATACAGAAACAACTGGCCTAGTAAATTCTAAACTAGACTTAGCCCACCCATCTCAACCGCATCTAGTCGCCCTATCAGCTCTCCAGGTAGACATGGGTATTAACCATATCCAACAGTCTACCTCAAAAGTAGTAACCCCCTATGGTTGGGAATGGGATGATACTAACGAAGCCTTCAAAGTTCATGGCCTAACTGCTGAATACTGTGCCCTAAATGGCCGCGATGAAAAGCATGTCCTTGACGAAATCCTGCATCTATGGAATAATAGATCCTCCCTTGTTGCTCATAATCTCCAATTTGACAAAAACATAATAAGTATTGCTATCGCTCGCTATTATCCAAAGGAAGTAGCTCTCTTATCTGCCTGGCGAGAAGCACCTGGAGTCTGCACAATGAAGGAGAATAAGGAGAGAGTCAACGCTCAAACCAAACCAAACATCAAGACAGGCAAGACTCGCCTAAAATTCCCCAACTTAAAGGAAACTTATAACTACTTCTTCGATTGTGATTTCGACAATTCGCACTCAGCCAACGCTGACGCGGTAGCTGTGTATCAAATCTTTTGTGCTATGCCGGATGACTAAGCTGATCTAGGTTTTCTCGGAACAACGCTACTAAGCAGGTCAACCCACAAATTTGGCCGCTGAGGTACCTTCACCAAAATAGACAAGTCATTCTAACCCAACAAAACACGTAAGAAAATCACACGTAAGGAAATCACATGAAAATCAAAGACCTTCCGAACTGCCCTCAGTGGCTAGCCAACGCCAGCACAAGACATGAAGATGTGGAGATGCTAGGTGACACCGTGGTCTGGAAGAGGGGAATTTGGAACAACGGCACCTGGAATTCCGGCACTTGGATCAGTGGAACCTGGATTGATGGAACCTGGAATTCCGGCACTTGGATAAATGGAACTTGGTACGGAGGAATTTGGCACAGGGGAATTTGGTATGGAGGGGTCTGGGAAGGTGGCACTTGGCAAGGTGGCACGTGGCAAGGAGGAGTCTGGGAAAACGGAAACTGGGAAGATGGAACTTGGCAAGGAGGAGTCTGGCACAACGGCACTTGGCACTCCGGCACTTGGCACAACGGAACCAAAATAGACAAGTCATTCTAACCCAACAAAACACGTAAGAAAATCACACGTAAGGAAATCACATGAAAATCAAAGACCTTCCGAACTGCCCTCAGTGGCTAGCCAACGCCAGCACAAGACATGA
>Ga0210060_1000080_pt1 | contig 58178 bp, 46 predicted proteins | sample Joice_CattailNLB_FD_184871 | JGI IMG/M metagenome (GOLD analysis project Ga0210060, IMG submission 184871) | Wetland microbial communities from San Francisco Bay, California, USA, that impact long-term carbon sequestration - Joice_CattailNLB_D2... | ecosystem: Environmental > Aquatic > Marine >...
CATAGGGCTACCACTGTTTGTAGGCACACGGTTTCAGGTTCTATTTCACTCCCCTCGCTGGGGTTCTTTTCACCTTTCCCTCACGGTACTAGTGCACTATCGGTCGTCAGGTAGTATTTAGCCTTGGAAGATGGTCCTCCCGGATTCCCGCGGGGTTTCACGTGCCCCGCGGTACTTGAGAGCCCGTCCCAGGAAGCCGGAATCCGTTTCGCCTACGGGCCTATCACCCTCTATGGGCCGGCTTTCCAGCCGTTTCGACTACGGATCCGGTTGGTAACTTCCCGGCGGTTCCGCAACACCGCCCGGACGGGTCTCGCAACCCCCGGCCTACAACGCTTGCGGGCTTGGCATAGGCCGGGTTTGGGCTGTTCCCGTTTCGCTCGCCACTACTCAGGGAATCGCGGATTGCTTTCTCTTCCTGAGGGTACTGAGATGTTTCACTTCCCCTCGTTCGCCTCCGACACCTATGTATTCAGTGCCGGATCCCGCGGGTTTGCCGCGGGGGGTTTCCCCATTCGGAAATCTCCGGGTCAAAGCCTGTTAGGCGGCTCACCGGAGCTTATCGCAGCCTGCCACGTCCTTCATCGCCTCCTGACGCCAGGGCATCCACCGTGCGCCCTTATTCGCTTGATCACTACTCAGCGCATGAAAAAGTTTCGGACGCATTCTCAGAATCGGTTGTCAAAGAACCCGGGACGCGTCGTTCTTCGCGCCCCTATCAGGAAAAACCGGATAATGATTCGAGCTATGTATTCTGCTTCCCTTGCTCCCGTTGGTGGAGGTGAACGGGATCGAACCGATGACCTCCTGGTTGCAAACCAGGCGCTCTCCCAACTGAGCTACACCCCCGGAAAAAACCGATATCGTTCCGGCCGCGGGACGTTCCTACCTCGACGCGTCGCTCACGGCCCACCCCAGGATCAACGTGGTGGGCCTAGGTAGGATTGAACTACCGACCTCACGCTTATCAGGCGTGCGCTCTAGCCATCTGAGCTATAGGCCCGAAATTCCGGATCGTTCAAAACTGAACAGGGAAGGAGGCGCAATCGGAAATCCGTGCATATGCCCCGCGCCGAAACGCGGATGCATATGTACTCCTTAGAAAGGAGGTGATCCAGCCGCAGGTTCCCCTACGGCTACCTTGTTACGACTTCACCCCAATCACTGACCATACCTTAGACGCCTACCTCCCCGAAGGGTTAGCCCAGCGGCTTCTGGTACAGCCAGCTTTCGTGGTGTGACGGGCGGTGTGTACAAGGCCCGGGAACGTATTCACCGCAGCCTGCTGATCTGCGATTACTAGCGATTCCGACTTCATGAAGTCGAGTTGCAGACTCCAATCCGAACTGGGACCGGGTTTTTGGGATTCGCTCCCCCTCGCGGGATTGCAGCCCTTTGTCCCGGCCATTGTAGCACGTGTGTAGCCCTGGGCATAAAGGCCATGAGGACTTGACGTCATCCCCACCTTCCTCCGGTTTGACACCGGCAGTCTCCTTAGAGTGCCCAACTGAATGCTGGCAACTAAGGACAGGGGTTGCGCTCGTTGCGGGACTTAACCCAACATCTCACGACACGAGCTGACGACAGCCATGCAGCACCTGTCTCCCGGCTCCCCCTTACGGGGGCACCCCCCTGTTTCCAGGGGGTTCCGGGGATGTCAAGCCCAGGTAAGGTTCTTCGCGTTGCGTCGAATTAAACCACATGCTCCACCGCTTGTGCGGGCCCCCGTCAATTCCTTTGAGTTTTAGCCTTGCGGCCGTACTCCCCAGGCGGGGCACTTAATGCGTTAGCTGCGGCACGGGAGGAGTGGATACCCCCCACACCTAGTGCCCATCGTTTACAGCGTGGACTACCAGGGTATCTAATCCTGTTTGCTCCCCACGCTTTCGCGTCTCAGCGTCAGTATCGGTCCAGGAGGCCGCTTTCGCCACCGGTGTTCCTCCCAATATCTACGAATTTCACCTCTACACTGGGAATTCCGCCTCCCTCTCCCGTACTCAAGCCAGGCAGTTTCAGATGCACTTCCCCGGTTAAGCCGAGGGCTTTCACATCTGACTTACCAGGCCGCCTACACGCGCTTTACGCCCAGTAATTCCGAACAACGCTTGCACCCTCCGTATTACCGCGGCTGCTGGCACGGAGTTAGCCGGTGCTTCTTCCTACGGTACCGTCAGACTCCGCGGATTATCCCCGCGGAGCGTTCGTCCCGTCCGAAAGGGCTTTACGACCCGAAGGCCTTCTTCACCCACGCGGCGTTGCTGCGTCAGGGTTTCCCCCATTGCGCAATATTCCTCACTGCTGCCTCCCGTAGGAGTCTGGACCGTGTTCCAGTTCCAGTGTGGCTGGTCATCCTCTCAGACCAGCTAACGATCGCAGCCTTGGTAGGCCGTTACCCTACCAACTAGCTAATCGTACGCGGGCCCATCATCAGGTGACAGCACCGGCAAGCCGGTGCCGTCTTTAACCCCAGGATCCGAGGACCCCGTGGTCTCATGCGGTATTAGCCACCCTTTCGAGTGGTTATCCCCCGCCCGGAGGTAGGTTACCCACGCGTTACTCACCCGTGCGCCGCTCTACTCGGGGAGTTGCCCCCCCTTTCGCGCTCGACTTGCATGTGTTAGGCACGCCGCCAGCGTTCGTTCTGAGCCAGGATCAAACTCTCCACTTGAAAACAAAAAACGGAAAAGACGAAGATCCGATTCACGCCTCGCATTCCCTGTTCAGTTTTCAAAGATCCGTTCTGGAAATTGGCCCGCCCCCGATACGCGGGGCGGACTAAACAATATATAAAAAACGGTTTCGAGTGTCAAGATCAATACGAAAGATCCCGACGTTATTGTACCGCGGATACCATCCGCAAAACAACGGGGCTTCCTGCCGGAAGATACGGGAGGGTTGCCACTGGCGTTGCTTGAGCGACGAGAAATATAGCCCATTTCCCCCACGGGGGCAAGAAAAAAAAACGGGGCGACCGAACTTTCAGTCGAACGCAACGATAACGAACTCTTTCTTCCCGATTTTCATGCGGATTTCGCCGCCCGGGGAAATCTCTCCCGATGGGTCGCACGCCCTCTCCCCGTTGATTTCCAGTCCTCCCTGCTCTATGAGGCGACGGGCCGCCGCCTTCGACCGGAAGGATTGGGAAACCGTGGCGACAACCGATGCCAGATCGGTCTTTCCGGATAGCGCGGCGCCGGGTACGCGGCGGGCATCTTCGGGGAATTCCTTCCGGGAAAATCGCTTCCGGAATCCTTCTTCCGCCTCCCTGGAGGCCGCCGCGCCGTGGAAGCGAGCGACGATCTCCCGGGCCAGTGCCACCTTGGCCTCCATCGGGTGGCGTGACCCGTCCGCAATCCCCTTTTTGAGCCGCTCCAGCTCGTCCACGGAGATATCCGACAGCAGCTCGTAGTACCGGAGCATGAGGTCGTCCGAGATCGACATCATCTTCCCGAAGATCGTGTCGGAACCTTCCGTGATCCCCACGTAGTTCCCAAGGCTCTTGCTCATCTTGTTCACGCCGTCCAGGCCTTCCAGGAGCGGCGTGGTGATGACGACCTGGGGCTCCTGTCCCCAGGCCCGCTGGAGATCGCGGCCCACGAGGAGGTTGAATTTCTGGTCGGTGCCCCCCAGCTCCACGTCCGCCCGCAGGGCGACCGAATCGTATCCCTGAAGAAGAGGGTAGAGGAATTCGTGTATCGAGATCGGGCGCTCCTCTTCGTAGCGCCGCCGGAAATCGTCCCGCTCCAGCATCCGGGCCACCGTCATCTGGGCGGCGATACGCACCATCTCCTCGATCGACAGCGGGGAAAGCCACTCGGAATTGAATCGGACCTCGGTCTTATCCGGATCGAGGATCTTGAAGATCTGTTCCCGGTAGGTCTGCGCGTTTCGTTCCACGTCCTCCCGTGTCAGGGGTTTTCGGGTCTCGACTTTCCCCGTGGGGTCGCCGATCATCCCCGTGAAGTCCCCGATGAGAAACACCACCTGGTGTCCGGCCTCCTGGAAATGCTTCAGCTTCTGGATGAGAACCGTGTGCCCCAGATGCAGGTCGGGAGCTGTCGGGTCGAACCCCGCCTTCACGCGAAGGGGTCTCTTCTCTCTCTGCGCCCGCCGGAGTTTTCCGCCAAGCTCCTCCGCGGAAATGAGGTCGACCGTCCCGCGCCTGAGGGACGTCAGAATCGCGTCCATGCTTCCCGGTTCCTCATCATGGCTTCCCTCATCACGAACGCCTCCGCGCCACGGCACGTCCCGGTCTCCGGGTCGATCTCGAAAAAGACGCCGGCCACCTCCGCCTCGCCGGTGGCCACCTCGAACCGGGTCGGAACCTGGGTGAGAAATCTCCGCAAAACGTCGCCGGAGTCCATCCCGATCACGGAATTCGCGGGGCCGCACATCCCGGCGTCGGTGATGTACCCTGTCCCGCCGCGCAAGACCTGCGCGTCCACGGTCTGGACGTGAGTGTGGGTGCCGGCGACCGCGGAGACCTTCCCGTCGAGGTGGAAGGACATCGCCCGCTTCTCCGACGTCGCCTCCGCGTGGAAGTCTACGACGACCGCGGCGGCATGCTTCTTCATTTCCGGAAGCGTATCGTCCATCCACCGAAAGGGGCAGTCGACCTGCCCCATGAAGACCCTGCCGATCAAGGAGACCACAACATACGGGGATCCGCTCCGTCCCCGGAAAACGCCCCACCCTCGTCCTTCCACGCCCGGAGGGTAATTCGCGGGACGGAGAACCCTCTCCTCGTCCCGCACGAGCGGGAGCCCCTCCCGCTTGTCCCAGGTATGGTTTCCTCCCGTCAGGACATCCACCCCTGCATCAAAGAGTTCGCGGACCACCGGAGCGGTCAATCCGACCCCCCCCGCCGCGTTTTCTCCGTTGGCGATGACCAGATCGACGTCCCGGCGGGAGCGGATCCGGGAAAGATATTCCCGCACCACCCTTCTGCCGGGCTTGCCGACGACGTCTCCTAAAAATAGGATCAACATGGAAAAACAGGGACGGTTCCGAAAAACCTTGTATCCCTTGTCACCCCCGGGTCGTGGACTGCGGTTCCCGGTATCATCAACCAAGTCCTGCCACAGGACCGTCCCTTCGCCCCTAGCGAGCGTATTCCACGGCGCGCGTCTCGCGGATCACAGTAACGCGGATCTGTCCGGGGTAAGACAGTTCGGCCTCGACCTTGTTCGCGATGTCCCTTGCGAGCATGGTGGCCACATCGTCGGATATCTTGCTGTTGTCGACGATGATGCGCACCTCCCGGCCGGCCTGGATGGCATACGATTTCTCCACGCCTGCGAACGACTTCGCGATTTGTTCCAGGTCCTCGAGACGCTTGAGATAGTTGGCCAGCATCTCCCGGCGCGCCCCCGGCCGTGCCCCGGAAAGCGCATCGGAGGCCTGGACGAGAATGGGGAGAATGTCCCGCGGGGACTCATCCTCGTGGTGGGCGGCAACCGCGTGGATGATCCGGCTGGGCTCGCCGTACTTCTTGCACAGGTCCGAACCGATCAGTGCATGCGGCCCCTCGACCTCGTGATCCACTGCCTTGCCGATGTCGTGCAGAAGTCCCGCCCGCTTGGCGATCTTCGCGTTCAGCCCCAGCTCGGAAGCGATCATTCCGCAGAGGAACGCCACCTCGATGGAGTGGGCGTAGATGCTCTGGCCGTAGGATGTCCGATACTTGAGTTTCCCGATGAGTTTGACCAGTTCGGGGTGGATCCCGTGAAGACCCAGGTCGAACAGGGCCTGTTCCCCCGCCTCCCGGATGATCTCGTCCACCTCTTTCGTCACCTTCTCGACCGTTTCCTCGATCCGCGCGGGATGGATGCGTCCGTCCTGGACGAGGCGCGTGAGGGAGATTCTGGCGACCTCGCGGCGCACGGGATTGAACCCCGACAGGATAACCGCCTCCGGCGTGTCATCGATGATGACGTCGATCCCCGTCGCCGCCTCGAACGCGCGGATGTTCCGGCCCTCCCTCCCGATGATCCTCCCCTTCATCTCCTCCGAGGGGAGCGGAACCGCCGTCACGACACGCTCGGTGACGTAGTCGGCCGCGTACCGCTGGACGGCCAGCGCGATCATCTTCTTCGCCTTCTGGCCCGCCTCCTCCTTGAACTCTTCGTCGATCGCGCGAATCTTCTTCCCGGCCTCGAGTTTTGCTTCATTCGTGACCATCTCCACGAGTTCGTCCTTGGCCTGCTCGGCCGTCACTCCCGCTATCCGCTCGAGATTCTCTTTCGCCCTCCGGAGGATCTCCTGGAGTTCCGCGTTCCCGCGCTCGAGTCTGCCCGCCTGCTCGGCAAGCTCGTTCTCCCTTTTCCCGAACTCCTGCGCACGAGTCTCGAGGGCTTCCGTCTTCCGGTCGAGCACGTCCTCCTTCTGGAGGAGGCGCTTCTCGAGCTGGCTGATCTCGTTTTTCCGCTCGCGGGTTTCCCGCTCGAAGTCGAGCTTCACCTGGAGCTGGTAATCCTTCGCCTGGAGCGCAGCCTCCTTGAGGGTGTTCTCGGCTTCCTTTCTTGCGGCCTTAAGGATCTCCTCGGCCTTGGCCGCGGCCTCCAGGGCCCGGTCTTCCGCGGATTTCTTCTTCGACAGCAGGGAAAACACCACGAACATAAGACCAGTCACGAATATCGAAAGGATGACGATGACGATCATGGTCGTATCCAAAGGATTCCTCCCTCATACCGCATCTATTTTATGCCCCGCCCCACGACGCCGTTTTCCGTGATTACCACGTTGACGGGAACGTCCCATGCGTCGACGGGGACCTCGGGTACCAGTTGCCAGGAAAAGGCAAGCCCGACCGTCACCGCCGTCCCGCCGAGGGCGGAGAGCAAACGATCGTAGTAGCCGTGGCCCCGCCCCAGTCTTCGGCCGGCCGTGTCGAACGCCAGGCCGGGGACGACGACCAGGTTGAACCCTTTCCGAACGCCTTCCTCGCCCGGGACAAACCGGGGCTCCCGGATTCCGAACCTCCCCCGCACCCATCCGTCGTCCCTCTCGTGCCGGAAGAAGGTGAGGTGGCCGTCTTCACTTATCCGGGGATAATAGAGCCAAGCGCCGGCGGCAAGGCAACGTTCACGGATCCGGTCGGTTCCGACTTCCCCGCGAACCGCCGAATACAAGGCGATCTTCTGCCCGGGCATTGCGGGAAAAGCCGCCTCAAAGCGCTCCTGCACCAGGAGACTCTTCCCCGCACGCTCACGGTCCGGTTCTCCGGAATCGACGCGTCTTCGCTCGCTCAGGCGAAGAATCGCCTTGCGCTCTCCGACGAACATGAATCGTCCTTCCGACTAGGGAGTTCTACTGGGAGACAGGAACCACGAATAAGGTGAGAACCCGGCAGGAAACACACGGATCCGCTTGAGGTTACGCTCTATCGGAACACCAATCATTCCTTATTCGCAGTCAAACGTACACAACCAGTTCCCCTGCCGCCCGGATCTATGTGAACGGCCGGCGCCCGCCCATCGTGCGGAAAAGCCCCTGCGCTTTGCCGTGTCGGTAGCCGAGTTGAACCTGGTTCTCACCAGGTGGGCTCCCTGGGTTGGCGCTTTCAGGCTTCCCCGTGCGGGGGCATGCTCACCAGCGCCAGGAAGGGATCCCGTTCTCTTCGTGTTGGCTCAAACACTGCCACCAATCACGCGCACGGCAGGGGCCGCCTGCCTAGCCTTCCTACTTCAATGCCTTGTCCAGCACCGTCAGAAGGTCCTGGCTCTTCTCCTCAAAACGCCCTTTTTCCTTTTCGAGTTGCTCGCGAAGTTCGAGAATTTCGTCCCCGAGCTTCATGGCCGCCACCAATATCACGTGAAGGTAGTTGGCCGTTCCGCCCGTCTTCTGGACCTCCCGAACCCTCTCGTTAAGGAGTTCGCTCAGTCGTTCCATGTGTTCCGCCGACCGCTCGGTCGTAATGGTGAGCGCATACCCGGCGATATTCACATTAAACCGGCCGTCCATCTCCTCACACCCTCAATTATACAACGATACGACCCCGACACTATAACTCAATACTCTCGATCCGGGCCAGGATCGTTTCCACTTTCCCACGGATTTGGTTCCGCTCCGAGGTCAGTTCGGCGATCTTTTTCGTCAACTCCTTGACTTCTGCCTCTTTTTGCTCCAACTGGGCCGCCAGGGAAGTTTTTTCCTTCTTCAACGCTACCACCAATCCGGCGAGGTCCGAGATCTTTTTTTCGATCACCGAAAATGACGAATCCACCATGTGCGTGTTCCCCTCCTCCGTATGCGTATCGTTCCCCGTCAGTCGACCCTTGAGGGTTTCTCCCGGACGGGGGCGTGCATTCCGGGCACCGTCGACCGGGAAATTTTCGACAATGTACGATACCTCTTCGCACGGGCGGAATCAATGTCGAAGCCCGGCCGTCCGGGCGGTTCGGAAATCGATGCCGCGGGCCAGACCTCCATCTGGAGGAAGGGGGCACCCCTCATGGCAGGAGAATTTCAGAAAAGCGCTGAGGCGAAACTCGCGGCATCGAAGGGCTTCAGGTCGTCGACCGACTCACCGACCCCGACGTACCGGAGGGGAACACCGGTTTCCTTCGTGACCGAGAGGACAACTCCCCCCTTTGCGGTACCGTCCAGCTTGGTGAGCACGATGCCGGTGACCCCGGTGACCTCCCGGAACGTCTTCGCCTGGGTAATCGCGTTCCGGCCGTTGGTCGCGTCAAGAACGAGGAGCACCTCCTGGGGAGCCCCCGGGATTTCCCTTCCGATGATGCGCACGACTTTCCGCATTTCCTCCATCAGGTGCGTCTTGGTATGCAGCCTGCCTGCGGTGTCGATCAGAACGACGTGCGACCCTCTCGCCTTGGCTGCCCGCAGCGCATCGAACACGACGGCGGCAGAGTCGGAGCCCTCCTTGTGGTGGATAATGTCGGCCCCCACCCGCTCGGCCCATACCCGAAGCTGTCCGATGGCGGCGGCCCGGAACGTGTCTCCCGCGGCAAGGAGGACGGAATGCCCGTCTCCCCGGAGATGGTGCGCGATCTTTCCGATCGTCGTCGTCTTCCCGACGCCGTTCACACCCACCACTAGGACGACGAAGGGATAGGGAGGGGACACCGGGAGAGGGGCGATGCAGGGGGCAAGGGTGTCCGTGATCATCTTTTTCAGTTCCGCGCGAAGCGCCTCGACGTCCGGCAATTCCCCCCGCCGCCATTTCGCCCGGAGCGCCTCCGAATAATTACGGGCGAGGTCTGCTCCCGCGTCCGCCAATATGAGCGCCTCCTCCAGTTCGGTCAGGACGTTTTCGTCCACGGGACCGATGCCGCGGGCGATCGCCTCGACGTTCATGAAGAGAAGCTCGCGGGTCTTCGACAGGCCCGTCTTGAGGCGCGAGAGAAAGGATCCGTTTGGTTTGTCGTCGTGGACGGCCATGGAAACCCGTGTCGGGAGAGGATGCTTCAGGACTGGAAGTTTACCGAAACCACCTTGGAGATTCCCGGCTTTTCCATGGTGACTCCGTAGAGCACGTCGGCGAGTTCCATCGTCCGCTTGTTGTGCGTGATGAGGAGGAACTGATAGTTCGACGACATTTCCCGGACAATCGAGTTGAATCTGTCGATATTCGCGTCGTCCAGGGGAGCATCCGCCTCGTCGAGCAGGCAGAAGGGGGAAGGCTTGACGAGGAAGATCGAGAAGATGAGGCTGATGGCGGTCAGTGCCTTCTCCCCGCCGGAAAGGAGAGTCAGGGACTGGAGCTTCTTCCCCGGGGGCTGGGCAACGATCTCCACACCCGATTCCAGAAGGTTCCCCTCCTCGAGGAGCTTCAGGTAGGCCCGCCCCCCCAGGAACAGTTTGGGGAAGATCTCCTGGAATTTCTGGTTGATATTGTCGAACGCGACGGAAAACCGTTCCTTTGTGGTCCGGTTGATCCTCTGGATCGCCTTGGCGAGATCCTCGAGGGATTTTTCGAGATCCTCCTTCTGGGAGGAGAGAAAGGAGTGCCGCTCGGCAAGTTCCTTGTGCTCTTCCAGGGACGCGAGATTGACCTCGCCGATGGCGGTCATGCGGGACCGGATCTCCCCGGCCCGTTCTTCCCACCCGGCCAGGTCCCCGTCCTCCTCCTCCCCCGTCCCTTCCCGGTCGGCAATCTCCGGGGGATGGACCTCATACCTCTGGTAGATCGCGCTGTCCAGGTGTTCAAGATCCATCTCCACACGCTGGGCCGAAAGCCGCAGGTCCGAAAGGCGGGCGATCCCGTCGGCCTCGTGCCGTTGCTTCTCTTTGAGCGCCCCCTCCATAGATGCAAGCCGCGCATAGAGCGCCGCATTCCCCTCGAGGTGCCGGTCGATTTCCGCCTGCTTGCCCGCCAGGTCGACGCCGGCGGACTCGATCGTCTTCCGCCCCTCCGCGACGGCATGCTCCAGGTCGCCGGCGTTTTTTTCGTACGTCCCGATGCGCTTCCTCCGTTCCTCGACCGTGGCATTCCTGCCGTTCCACGATTCCCGCAGGCCATCGAGAACCACCTCGCCTGACCGGAACTTTTCCTCGAGCCCCGTCCATTCGATCTCCGCCGCGTGGAGCTTTGCCCGGATCGCCTCCGCCGCGGTCCGTTTCTCCTCCACGTGGGCGACCAGAGACCTGACGCGTTCCTCTTCCTCTCCCCGGGCATGACCGGACTCACTCGCGGCTTCCTCCGACGCTCTGTGCTCCGCGGACATCCGGAGCAGTTCGGCATCGAGGTACTCCCGCTCCTGAACGAGCGACTCGAGGGTCGTGCGCGCCTGGGACATCGCCACCTCGACCACGGCCCTTCTCTGCTGCGCGTCGGCGGACCGGCCTTTTCGCTCCTCGCGCAGGGAGAACATCTCGGCAAGCCTGTTCTCGAGCCTCGCCCGGGTGCGCCTTGCCTCCTCCACATCCTCCGTCATGCGGGTCGATTCCTCCGCGAGCCGCGCAATCTCCTGTTCAAGTTCCCGAATCTCGCGCTTCACCGCGAGGACCCTCGATTCCCCCTGTTCCTGCGCTCCGCCCACCAGGATGCCGTCGGCGGTGACCACATCTCCGTCGAGGGTCACGAAGGAGTTCCAGACCCCGTTGCGGTTCCAAAGCCGCAGAGCGCACGGGAGGTCCGACACCAACAGGGTGCTCCCCAGAAGGCCCCGGAGGAGGTCTCTGCACTCTATCGGGGAGTGCACGACATCAAGGAGAGGGGCGATCACGCCTTCTTCCCCCCCGTACGCAGGAGGTTCCTCCCGCGTCCGCAAGGTTACCGGCACGAACGCACCTCTCCCCTCGCGGGAATCCTTGAGGTACTGAAGGGCGGAGAGGCCGTCCGCCTGGTCCCGGACCACGATGGACTGGATCCGCTCGCCGAGGACCGCTTCCACGGCCCTCTCGTAGGGTGCGTCGGTCTCGATGAGTTCGCCGATCACCCCGAAAATTCCCGGTTCGCCGCCACCGTCGCCGTTCCCTTTCCCGAGGTAGTGATGCAGGACGGCCCGGACGCCGGAAGAAGCCCAGTCCCGCTGCTCCTGTACCCGGGAAAGGGTCGACAAACGGGATTCCGTCGCCTCGAGCCTGCCTTCCGTTTTCCGGAGGACATCGGCCAACATGTCGAGGCGGGCGGCATGTTCGTCCCGGAGGGAACCCGTCTCCTCCCAGCCCCTTTCCGCCGAAGACAGCGCCTCCCTGGCCGTCTCCTCCTCCGCACACGCGCCGACGAACTGCTCTTCCGATTTCCGGACGAACGCCTCCGCCTCCGCGATCCTTTCATTGAGACGCGCCAACGCCCTTGCGTTCTCTTCCATGAGCTTCTGGATCGACTCCGTCCCGGAGAGGGCATTCGAGTGGAGGGTTACGCGCACCATGAGGTCGGATTTCGCCTGCTCGGCCTGCGCGAGCGCCTCGCTACAGGCGGCCTGCGCCTTTTCCACCTCCGAGGCCAAAGCCGCCCGTTGTTCGCGCGACAACGCAAGAGATTCCCGCCCATTGATCGCCGCCTCCTCCCCCTCCCGGATCCGGCGGGAAAGGTCGTCGATTTCCCCCTCCAGGGATGCGACCTCCTCCTTCGTCTCTGCGATGAGTGTCCGCAGCTGCCATGCCTCGCGGCTTTTTCCCTCCCACTCCGCCTGTTTCCGGGCGATTTCCTCCTTCAGTGCGGCGTGGCCGGCGCGCAGTGTCCCCAGATCGGCTTCCGCTTCCGCCAGACGCAACCTTTCCGATTCCCGGTCCGCCTCCAGAGCCGATATCTCCGCGCGAAGGGAAAAGAGCGTGTGCTCCAGACCGGAAAGGTCCCCTGCGATGCGGGAACCCTCCTCCGAGAAAATCCGGTATTTCCGCTTCGCGATCCTGAGATCGAGCCCGCATAGTTCGTCCTTCAGGACCTTGTACTTCTCCGCCTTGCGGACCTGGCGCTCCAGGCTCCCCAGCTGGCGCCTTACCTCGTCGAGGATGTCCCTCACCCGGGCAAGGTTCTGCCGCGTGCTCTCCATCTTCCGCTCCGCCTCTTTCTTCCGGACACGGAATTTGGCCACTCCGGCCGCCTCCTCGATGATCATGCGCTTTTCCTCGGGCCGGGCGTTCACGACGGTCATGATCTTGCCCTGCTCGATGATGGCATACCCGCGGGCACCGGCCCCGGTGTCGAGGAACAACTCGGCGATGTCCTTCAGCCGGCAGGGAATCCGGTTGATGGAAAATTCGCTTTCCCCGTCGCGGAAGGTGCGCCGGGTGACCTGGACCTCGGAGTAGGATTCGTACCCGGGAGGGGCGATCCCGTCCTCATTGCTGAAGGTTAGGGAGACCTCGGCCATTCCGAGGGGGCCCGCGGCGTCGGACCCGGCGAAGATCACGTCCTCGAGGGCCTTGCTGCGAAGATAGGAAGGGGCATGCTCCCCGAGCACCCAGCGGATGGCGTCGACGATGTTCGACTTGCCGCATCCGTTGGGTCCCACGATCGCGGTGATGCCGTCGGAGAAGTCGAAACTGATCTTGTCGTAGAAGGATTTGAACCCGAATAGTTCCAGTTTCTTGAGCTTCATGAATCCCCTGGGCAGGCCCCCCTGAAATATCGTAAAACATCAATATAATGTGTAGGGCTACCTTATTGGGCCCAATATATGGTGTTTCCCCCGGGATGTAAAGGCAAAAAAACGGCGGCCCCGTCAGGGGGCCGCCGTCCTCCCGGAAAGGGATATCCCCTTATTTTTTCTTCTTTCCCGCCCGGGCTTTCACCGCCGCTTTTTCCTTGAGAGCCGCCTGGGCGCCCGCCAGGCGCGCGATGGGCACCCGGTATGGTGAGCAGGAGACGTACTCCAGCCCTATCCGGTGGCAGAATTCCACTGTCTGCGGATCTCCCCCGTGCTCCCCGCATATCCCTGTTTTGAGGTTCGGCCTGGCCGCCCTCCCCTTCGCCAGGGCGATCTCGATCATTTGTCCCACACCGGCCTGGTCCAGCGTGGCGAACACGTCGAAGTCCAGAATGTTGTCGGGACGCTTCGGGTACTTGACATCGCAGGCCGTGCAGGTGAGGTCCTTCGCGAGCCTCTCGCCGCACCGCGGGCACAATTCGGAAAAGGCCAGATAGCACGGGATGAATTTCCCCGAGTCGTCCCGCGAGAAACCGAAAGTCGTCTGCGTCAGGTCGTTCGTCCCGAAAGAGAAGAACGCGGCCTCCCGTGCAATCTCGTCCGCCGTCAACGCGGCCCGCGGGAGTTCGATCATGGTGCCCACGGTGTACGCGATCGTTTTCTTGTACCGTTTCATCGTTTCCGTCGCCGTCTTGGCGATCAGCTCTTTCTGGGTCTTCATTTCGCTGGCCATGCTGACCAGGGGAATCATCACCTCGGGCTGTACCCGGATCCCCTCCCGGTTCACCTCGCACGCCGCCTCGAAGATGGCCCGTACCTGCATCCGGCTGATCTCCGGATACACGATTCCCAGGCGGCACCCACGCAGGCCGAGCATCGGGTTGATCTCGTGCAGTTCCTCCACGCGTTCCAGAAGATGTTTCTTCTCCTCGATGATCGAGCGGTCGGCGTGGATCAGCTCGAGCTTCGTCACCTCGACCATCAGATCCTCCCGCCGGGGAAGAAACTCGTGGAGCGGCGGGTCCAGCAGACGGATGGTCACCGGATACCCCTTCATCTCCCGAAAGAGCCCTTTGAAATCCTCCCGCTGCATCGGCAGCAGTTTTTCGAGGGATTCCTCCCGCGCCTCCCTCGTCCGCGCGAGAATCATCTCCCGCATGATCGGAACCCTGCCCTCGGCGAAGAACATGTGCTCCGTCCGGCAGAGCCCGATTCCCTGGGCCCCGAATTCCCTTGCCGTCCGGGCGTCGCGCTGGGTGTCCGCATTGGCCCGGACCTTCAGTCTCCGGAAGGAGTCGGCCCACGACATGAGCGTCCCGAATGCCCCGATCATTTTGGGTGCGATGAGGGGAATTTCCCCCAGAATGACTTCGCCCGTGTTCCCGTTGAGAGAGAGGAAATCTCCCTCTCCGATCATCCGCCCGCCTACGACGAACCGCTTGGTCGCCTCGTCCACCTCGATCGCTTCGCATCCTGCGACACACGTCTTCCCCATCTGTCGCGCAACCACCGCCGCATGGGAAGTCATCCCCCCCCTGGCGGTAAGAATCCCGCTCGCGACGTCCATCCCGTGGATGTCGTCCGGACTCGTCTCCTTTCTCACGAGGATGACGGCTTTTCCCGCCGCGGCCAGTTCCACCGCCCTGTCGGCGTGGAATACGACCGCGCCGGTCGCGGCTCCCGGGGAGGCAGGCAACCCCTTGGCGATAACCTCCACTTTCGCCTTGGGGTCGATGACCGGGTGAAGAAGCTGGTCGATGTTTTTCGGCTCGAGCCGCATCACCGCCTCTTCCTTCGAGATCAGTTTTTCCTTCACCATGTCCACCGCGATCTTCACCGCCGCGGCGGCTGTTCTCTTCCCGGGCCTTGTCTGGAGCATGTAGAGCCTGCCGTTCTCCACCGTAAACTCGAAATCCTGGACGTCCTTGTAATGCTTCTCGAGCCTGGACGTGATCTTTTCCAACTGCTGGAAGACCCTGGGCATCTCCTTTTTCATGTCCGCGATGCGGAGCGGCGTCCGGGTACCGGCCACCACGTCCTCGCCCTGCGCGTTGACGAGATATTCGCCGTAGAACTCTTTTCCCCCGGTGGCGGGATTGCGCGTGAATCCGACACCGGTCGCGCAATCGTTCCCCATGTTCCCGAACACCATCACCTGTACGTTGACGGCAGTCCCGATGTCATCCGGTATGTTGTTCGTCTTGCGGTAATACCGGGCCCGATCGTTATTCCATGATTTGAAGACCGCGTCGCGGGCGAGAGCGAGCTGCACACGGGGATCCGGGGGAAACTCCTTCCTGGTCCGTGCCTTGACGAGGGACTTGAATTTTACGCAGATCTCCTTGAGATCCTCGGCGGTCAGGCCAAGATCGGCCGCCACCCCCCGTTCACGCAATTTCCGATCGAAGAGGTCCTCGAAATGCTCCCTGTCGATCCCGAGGACAACGACGGAAAACATCATGAGGAACCGGCGGTAGCAATCGTAGGCGAACCGGTCGTTCTTGGTCCTCTTCCCCAGCCCCTGGACCGTCCTGTCGTTCAGGCCCAGGTTGAGGATCGTGTCCATCATCCCCGGCATCGAGAACCTTGCTCCCGACCGCACCGACACGAGCAACGGGTTCTTCGGCTCCCCGAATTTTTTCCCCGTGACCTTTTCCAGGCGCGCCAGTTGCGCGGCGATCTCCCGGTTCACGTCGGCAGGAATCTTCCCCCTGTTCTTGTAGTAGAGAGTGCAAACATCCGTGCCGATGGTGAATCCCGGGGGAACGGGGACGCCCAGCTTCGTCATCTCGGCGAGGCCGGCGCCTTTTCCGCCGAGAATGTCCTTCATCGCGCCGTGTCCTTCGGCTTTTCCGCCGCCGAAGAAAAACACCCGCTTGGTGGGCATTCGCTTCCCCCTCCGGTCCCCTTATTTTTGCTGCCCGACGGCTATGCGGGAAAAATCCGCCACCGAGGCGATCAGGCCGGACAGGTTTTTCAGGAGAGCCAGCCGGTTGTTTTTCACCTTCTCCTCTTTCGCCATCACGAGGACCTTCACGAAGAACGCCGCCACGAGCGGCTGGAGACTGGCCATCTCGCGGAACGCCTCGGCGTACATCCCGCTCCGGGTCGCGGCATGCACCTTTTCCGACACATCCCCGACGGCTTTGTGAAGCGCACGCTCCTCCTCATGCTCGAAGAACGCCTCCGACACGTTGAACGGACCCGCGTATCCCTTCGTGATGTTGATCGCCCTCTTGAACACCTCGACCAGCGGCTCGAATGCCGCTTCCTGGCGGAACGTGACGAGGGCCGAGAGCCTCGCGCGCATGTCCACGACATCGGTGAGCCCCGCGGAGAGAACCGCGTCCACCAGATCCCCCGGGGTTTTGCGGGACGTCCACAGGTTCACAATACGCCCGGTAATGAATTCCATCACTTTGCGTTTCACCTCGCCGGCCGGCGACTTGAGTTTTCCGCCGAGGGTGGCGAGCGATTTGTCCACCAGCCCCTCCAGCGGTATCCGAAGTCTCTTCGCCTCGAGGATGGAAAGGATCCCGAGGGTTTGCCTGCGAAGACCGTACGGGTCGGCCGTACCGGTGGGAATCAGTCCCACCCCGAAGCAGCCGCATACCATGTCGATCTTGTCCGCGATGGCCACGGCGGCGCCCACGTCGGTTTCCGGCAGCTCGTCGGACATGCCCTTGGGAAGATAGTGCTCATACACCGCCTGTGCCGTTTCCTCGTTCTCCCCGGACTTCCGTGCGTAATCACGCCCCATGACCCCCTGAAGCTCGGGGAACTCCTTGACAACCCCCGCCGTGAGGTCGGCCTTCGAGAGGATCGCGGCGCGCCGGCATTCCTCCGCCTTTGCGGGAAAGCCCGCCGATGCGACGTACGCCGCGATCTCGGCCATCCGCTCCACTTTCTCCCAGTACGTTCCCAGGTCCGCCTGAAACAGAACGTCCTTGAGCGCCTGCCCCCGGTCGAAAAGCGACTGCTTCAGGTCGTCCTGGTAGTAGAACTCCGCATCCGACAGGCGGGCGCGTATGACCCGCTCGTTCCCGACCACCACCACCTGGTTGTCGGGGACGATCATGTTCGAGACGAAGGCAAAACCGGGGAAGAGGTTCCCGCGCTCGTCCTCGAACACGAAATATTTCTGGTTGTTGCGCATGCTGGTGATAAGGATCTCGCGAGGAAGGGCAAGGTATTTCTCCTCGAACCGTCCCACCAGGACCACGGGGTACTCGACCAGGTTGGCGACGGTTTCCACGAGCGGCTCGTCCTCGATCCATTTCCTCCCGATCTCTTTCTCGGCGTCCCTTATCCCGGCGCGGATCTTGTCCTTGCGGACCTCGAGATCGACGAACACCTTCGCTTCCGCAAGCTTGTCGACATACTCTTCCGAAGAGGCGAGATGGATCGCGCCGGGCGCAAGGAAGCGGTGCCCGTGCGTCGTGGACCCCGCCGTCACGTTTCCGAACGACAACGGAATGACCTTCTCGCCGTAGAGGGAGATGATCCAGTGCACGGGGCGGGCGAAACGGACGTCCAGGTCGGCCCACCGCATCGTCTTCTTGAAGGGGATCGTCGGAATCCAGTCCGAGACGAGTTTCGGGAGAACGTCTTCTACGGGTCCTGCCGCCTCTTCCCTCACGTAGCCGAGGTACTCTCCCCGGTCCGACCGGAACAGCTTCATATCGGAGACGGGCACCCCCTGTCCCCTGGCAAATCCCTCCGCCGCCTTGGTCGGTTTCCCGGAAGCGTCGAAGGCAACGCTCTTGGGGGGACCCAGAACGGTTTCCTCCGCCCCCTGCTGCCGGTCCTCCAGATCCCGGACGATATATGTCAGGCGGCGGGGAGTGCCGAAGATATCGACCCGGCTGAAGGAGAGCCTCCCCTTTTTCAGAACCTCGGCGAACTGCTGACCGCCGTACCAGAGTGCGGGCCCCACAAACCCTGCGGGGATCTCCTCGCACCCAATCTCCAACAAGTAGTCGCGTCCCATATCTCTCTTCTTCCTGATCGATGGATTCTCAATCGGAAAACTTGTTGAGCAACGGGTACCCCTGCTCCTCCCGGGACTTCAGATACCCGGTCGCGCACAGGCGGGCCAGGTTGCGCACCCTGCCGATGTAGGAGGTGCGCTCCGTTACGGATATGGCCCCGCGCGCATCAAGCATGTTGAACGCGTGGGAACACTTGAGGCAGTAGTCGTAGGCCGGCAGAACGAGATTTTCCTCTATCAGGCGCAGGCACTCCTTTTCATACATCTGGAACAGGGAAAAGAGCATCGGGATGTCTGCCGCCTCGAAATTGTACTTCGAGAATTCGACCTCCCCGCGATGGTGCACGTCTCCATACGTCACCTTGCCGACCCACTTCAGATCGAACACGTTCTCCACGTTCTGGAGGTACATCGCGATACGTTCGATGCCGTAGGTGATCTCCCCGGACACGGGCTTCAGATCGATCCCGCCGCACTGCTGGAAATAGGTGAACTGGGTGATCTCCATCCCGTCCAGCCACACTTCCCACCCCAGCCCCCAGGCTCCGAGGGTGGGGGACTCCCAGTCGTCCTCCACAAGGCGGATGTCGTGCTTCAGAGGGTCGATGCCGACCGCCTTGAGGGAGTCCAGGTACATCTCCACGTAGTCGTACGGGCAGGGCTTCATGATGACCTGGAACTGGTAGTAGTGCTGAAGCCGGTTCGGATTCTCCCCGTATCGGCCGTCGGTCGGGCGGCGGGAAGGTTCGACATAGGCGGTGTTCCACGGCTCCGGGCCCAGTGCCCGAAGGAAGGTCGCCGGGTTGAACGTCCCGGCCCCCACTTCGATGTCGTAAGGCTGGTGCACCACACACCCTTTATCCGCCCAGAACTGTTGCAGGGCGAGGACAAGGTCCTGGAAAAGCACTGCGTCCTCCCGTTTGAAACGTGATACGGTTACATATCATCCCCTGTATGAGGCTGTCAAGGAATATCGTTATAAAAACAAGGGTTTTACGGTTTCCGGCCTTCGGAATCGACGCTCAGGCTCCGTAAGCCGACCCCAAGGTTCCACTCGAGATATTTTGGTATAACCATTTGTAATTCTTCAAGTATTGTTTCTGGGATCCGAACTCGCCCGATGGTGGCAGGAGACGACGCCTGGAGGGCCCTCCAGGTCCGGACCGCCCCGAGGGAGAGGGGATGGCCGTCTTTCCCGGAGCAGGCGAGGCAGTAGAGCCTACCCTCGGAGACGACGAACCGGAAAGACCCGCTTTCCGCCCTGCCGCACCGATGGCACCCCGACAACTCCGGTCCCCACCCCCCCAAGGAGAGAAAGGCGGCTTCCGCTTTCCTCCCGACGGATGCGGGGGTCTCCCCCCCGGAAAGGGACCGGAATCCGGCCAGGAGGAAGGCGAATGCCTTCGTTTTGTGCCCGGACTGGGGGAAGAGCGACGAGGCGAGCTCCAGCAGGTAGTCGGCGTACCGGACCCTGTCCCAATCCGCCACGATATCCCAGAAGGAGACGAGGATCGACGTCGACGTGAGGATCGGCATCCTCCGCGGCTCCTCCGTCCAGGCCACCTCGAGGAGAAAGTACTTCTGCAGTGCCCCTCCGAAGCGTTTCCGGCTTCGGCGGGCGGCCTTGGCGACGACGCTTACCGCCCCGTCGGTTTCCGTGAAAAAAGCGAGCCGCCTGTCCGCTTCCCCCATATCCGCGGAACGTACGAGGAATGCCCGGGAGGACCGGAAGGAACGCCGGCCGGCCATCTTTCCTACCGGCCGTCCGGCGAAACTTCGACCGGTGCGTTGGGAAGGCGTTCCCGCCCCCGGAGGCGGGAACGGAACGGGCGGGGTCGGATTCGGGCGAACAGGTCCTCCCTGGCTTTCAAGCTTCCTCCCCCACGGCACATCGCATTACCGGAACGGGTTCCCCGTCGGCGCCCTACTCTCCCAGCGTGATCTCCTTCACTTCCCCTCTCTCCCCGAAGGGAGGAAGTGGCTTTCCGTTCAGTGTCCCGATCACACCGCCCGCGTTCCCGATCTTCAGGTAAATCTTTTCCCGGGCCTGAATGCTGAGGCGGTCCCCCGGATACAGCATGACGTCGACGGGGTCCGACCCGTCGTGGCTGTACATGATCCACGTCAGTTCCCTTGCCTCCAGGAACAGCGACGACAAGGTGTGGGAGGGAGCAGACGCCGGTTCGCCTCCTCCCGCGGTGGTCACCGTTTTCTGCTCGGGAACAGGGGAGGGCTCCACCGCCTGGTGGCCACTTTCCGCCACGTTGTCGGACGTTGGAGGGGAGATGGCGGCCGGAGGGGAAATCGGGATGGGAGGAGGAGGGGACGTCTCCCCCAACTCGGCAGGGGAAGGAGGGCGAAGCGTCGTGTGCCTCGCGTACCAGGCGAGAAAAACACCGATCACAAGCACCGCAACGGTGGCGATCGCATACGCCGAGCGGCGGCTTCCCCGCCGCCGCTCGCGCTCCAGCCACTCCGGCTTGGCGTGAAACGGGGTTTCATCGACCGACCGCTTTTCGAGGAAAGCAAAGTATTCCGACTGCACCGGATCGGGATCCACCGAAAGGAAGAACGCATAGGCGCGGATGAATCCGGTGGAAAATACCTTGGGCGGCCACCGGGAGTAGTCTCCCTCCTCGATGCCGCGCAGGTACTTCTGGCTGATGCGCACCTGAAGGGAGACCTCTTCCAGGGTCTTTCCCATCTCTTCCCGACGCTTCCTCCAGTCCGCTCCCGCTCCCATTCCCGCCTCCCTACGGCTTTTCCTGCCCGAGAATGTTCAGGTACTTCGCCGCCTCTGCCCGGAGCGTGGGATCGTCCGAGTTCGCCATGGCTTTCCGGAACGCCGCACGAGCCTCTCCCGTCTGGTTGAGCCGAAGGTACAGGCGGCCAAGCTCCATCCACCCGGGGGCATAGGAGGGCGCCACGTCGACAAGCCGTTCGAGGGTCCGTGCGGACTTCTTCCACTCCCCCTTTTCCGACTGGATCATCGCCAGTTCCCGGTATGCTTCCCCAAACGACGGTTTCAGGGCGATCGCCCGCTGGTACATCTCTTCCGCCTTGGGCAGATCCTTCAGGCGCGCGTATTCCCGCCCCATGTTGTAATACGCGTACTCCGGAGTGGGGTAGGTAACTGTCGCGACGGCCTTTTCGTATTCCTGGATCGCCTCCTTGCTCTTCCCCTGGAGACTCAGGAGGTTTCCCAGATTGTTGTGGGCCTCCGCGTAGTCCGGTTTCTTCCGGACCGCCATCCTCAGGTACTCCTCCGCCTTCTCCAGATCTCCCCGTTTCTGGTAGGCAAGACCGAGCGTCATGTCGATTTCGGGGTTTTCCGGATCCAGCTCCTTGGCCTTCGTAAGCTCGCGCATCGCGGCGGGCAGGTTGCGCTGTTCCAGGTAGGTGACACCCATCTGCATCCGGGCGGACGCCTCTCTCTTCATGTCCTTCGTCGGTGCCGAACAGGAGAGGAACATCCCGCCCGCCACCAGGAACGCCGCCGTAACGATCCCCAATCGTGCGCCCCGGGTCACAGGTACTTCCCGATGAGAAGGGATAGCCGCTTTCTCGCGGCCGCCGGGATCTTCTTCGGATCGGTGATGATGGCGTAGCGCAGCGTCTCCCCGCACCTGCAATTCCCCTTCCCGGGCAGGCGTCCCGCCACCTCGCGGACAATCTGCTTCGAGTGTTCCACGTTCTGCCGGATGATCTCCAGGATCGCCTCGATGGAGACGTCCTCCTCGCTCTCATGCCAGCAATCGTAGTCGGTTGCCAGAGCCAGGGTGGCATAGCAGATCTCCGCCTCCCGGGCGAGCTTCGCCTCGGGCATGTTCGTCATGCCTATCACATCAACACCCCAATTCCGGTAGATCCGGGATTCCGCACGGGTGGAAAACGCCGGACCTTCCATGCAGAGATACGTGCCTCCCCGATGGGTACGTTTTACGACCTTCCTTGCCGAAACGTAAGCGATTTCCGCGAAAGACGGGCAAACGGGATCGGCAAAGGGGATGTGCCCCACGACACCGTCCGAGAAAAACGTATTGGGCCGGAACCGGGTATGATCGAAGAACTGGTCAACCACCACGATGTCCCCCGGCCGGATTTTCTCCTTCATGCTTCCCACGGCGGAGAGGGAAAGCAGCCACCTTGCGCCGATTTTCTTCATGGCGTAGATGTTGGCCCGAAAGTTGATCTGGAACGGCGGGATCCGGTGCCCCCTTCCGTGGCGGGGGAGGAAGGCGACCGTCCTATCCCCGATTTCCCCGATCACCAGGGCATCGGAAGGGTCCCCGAAGGGAGTGCGGACTCTCACGGTCCGGACGTTCTTCATCCCCTCCATCTCATACAACCCGGAACCGCCGATAACACCAAGAATATCCGACATTATCCTGTCGGGCTCCTTTCGGGAGGCATTCTCTTTCCCAATATAGGGAGAACATTTCCGGGGCTCAAGGGTTTTTCGACACCTCCACTCGCCCGGAACGCGATCTTCCGGTGGGCCGAAGGTCCGCGGACGCGCACCGTAACTGTCCACAGGCGGCGCGGATATCCCCTCCCCTCCGCTCCCGGGTGATCGTCCGGACCCCCGCGTCCATCAGGATGTTGCGGAAACGGTCGACGGACGCCGGGGAGGGAGGTCTGAAATCCCTGTACTCATGGGGATTTACGGGAATCAGATTGACCTTGATGCGGGCACCCGACAGCAGACCCGCAAGCGCTTCGGCTTCCGGCGGGGAATCGTTTACCCCGGAGAGGAGGACGTATTCCACGGTTACCTGTCGTCCGCTCCGCAGAGGGATCCTCCGCATTTCCGCGACCACCTCCTGCAACGGGTATTTCCTGTTTACGGGCATGAGCCGGGATCGAACGCCTTCGCTGGCCGCATTGAGCGACACGGCGAAGCTCACCGGGTACCGTTTCGCCAGTTCCCGCATCGCCGGGACGATCCCCGCCGTCGAAACGGTCACCCGTTTCCCTGACATTCCGAACCCGAACGGGGAGAGCAGGATCTCGATCGCGCGGGACAGCTCCGGGACGTTTTCGAGCGGCTCACCCATACCCATGAAGACGACGTTCGTCAGCCGCTCTCTCCTCCCTGCCAGCCGACGGGCGGCAAAGCATGCCTGGTGGATGATTTCGGCCGACGTCATATTCCGCCGGAACCCCGACGCCCCCGTCGCGCAGAACGCGCAGGACAGGGCACATCCAACCTGCGTGGAGACGCAGAGCGTCCTGCGGGCTTCCTCGGGGATCAGCACGCTCTCGACCGCCTCCCCGTCCTCCAGCCGGAACAGGAACTTCTCCGTTCCGTCATGCGATACCTCCTCCTTTTCCACGGGGGGAGAAGAGATCCTGCACGACTTCCCGATCTCTTCCCGGAAGTCCCGGGAAAGGTCGGTCATCACGGAAAACTCCTCCGCGTGACGACGGTAGATCCAGCGGGACACCTGTATGGCCCGGTAACGCTCCTTCCCCCGGGATCGGAAGAAGCGTGACAGCTCCTCCAGGGGCATTCCCTTGAGATCCGTGCGCACATCATTCATGGCATTCATCATACAACGGGGTGGAGGAGGCAGTCGCAATGCGACGGGGAGAGGGATACGATCCCGGCCCGACCGATTCGTCTCCCGTGGATCCGGGTCTGGTCGCTTCGCCGAGGAATGTGTCTTATCGCATCAGTTCCAGGTCGCCGAAAAAATACCGTATCTCGGTTTCCGCCGTCTCCGGGGCATCGGATCCGTGGACAATGTTCTGTTCCACGTTGTGGGCGAAGTCGGCGCGGATCGTCCCCTTGTCCGCCTTCTTCGGATCCGTGGCTCCCATCAGCATCCGGTTCCGCGAGATCACGTCCTTCCCCTCCAGCACCAGGACAACGACGGGACCCGAGGACATGAATTCCGTAAGGGAACCGAAAAACGGCCGTTCGCGGTGCACGGCATAAAACCCCTCCGCCTCCCTCCGCGTGAGCCGGAGCATCCGCATCGCGACGATCCGGATCCCCTCCTTCTCGAACCGGCGGGTCACTTCGCCGATGAGACCTTTATTGACTCCGTCGGGCTTGATGATCGACAGCGTGCGCTCCATCTCACGCCGCCGTTCGCGCCTTGGCGACGTTGTACCCCGCTTTCAGCGCTTTCTTGTTCAGTTCCTCGGTGCCCTTGGGAACGCGGGAGAGGACGGCTTTCTCTATCGCCTCGTAGCTTACCTGGCCGGTGATGGCGGCGATCGCCCCGATGGCAACGATGTTCGCAACGAACGATTTGCCGATCTCTTCCGTTGCCGTTCGTATGATCGGGAGCTTGAGCACCTTGAATGTCCCTTTCGGGATCTCCTTGACGAAGTCCTCGTCCACGAGGAGGGTGCCGTCCGGCTTCAGGTCCTTGTAGTATTTTGTGCACGCCTCCTGCGTGAGCGACAACTGCAGATCGATGGATGTGGCCTTCGGGAAGTGGATCGTCTTGTCCGAGATGATCACCTCGGATTTGGAGGCCCCGCCGCGCGCCTCCGGCCCGTAGGACTGGCTCTGGACCGCGTTCTTCTTGTCGTAGATGGACGCCCCCTCGGCGAAGATCACGCCCGCAAGAATCAATCCCTGCCCCCCGGACCCGGAGAAGCGGATCTCGTACCGGCTCATGGCGTTATGCCCTCCCCTCGGACGCATTCCTGATGCGGTCCACCATGCCGTAATAGGTATCGCAGTACTCGGAGGCCTCCTTCTTGAAAAGAACCCCCGTGGGAAATTTGCCGGCGGTCTTCTCGGGGGGCAGCTTCTCGAAGGCCGTTACGGGAAGCGCCGAATCCTTCATCCACAAGAGCATGTCCGTCGGGCTCCGGAACTTGTTCCTGCGCCCGTGCGTGGTCGGGCAGGCGTTGATGATCTCCAGCACCGACAGCCCCTTGTGCTCGATGGCGCCGGCGATCAGCTTGTCGAGCGCGGCGGCGTGGTAGGCGGTTCCCCGCCCCACCCAGCTGGCGCCGGCCCCCTTGGCCAACTCGGGGATGTTGAACGAGGGGTCGATGTTCCCGTACGGCATCGTCGTGGCGATGTGCCCCAACGGCGTCGTCGGGGAGTACTGCCCGCCCGTCATCCCGTAGATGAAGTTGTTGAACACCATGACGGTGAGGTCGATGTTCCGGCGGCACGCGTGGATGAAGTGGTTTCCCCCGATCGCTGTCGCGTCGCCGTCCCCGCTGACCACCAGGACGTGCTTGTCGGGGTTTGCCATCTTGAGCCCCGTCGCGAACGGCAGGGCCCGTCCGTGCGCCGTATGGAGCGTGTTGAAATCCACGTAGCCTGGAAGCCGTGACGCGCATCCGATCCCGGAAACCATGGCGATGTCGTTCTTGGGGATCTTCAGGGAATCCACCGCGCGCAGAAGGGACTTGAAGACGATCCCGTACGTGCAGCCGGGACACCAGATATGCGGGAGCTTGCCACCCCGGATATATTGATCGTAATTGAAGGCCATTTACCCAACCTCCTTTACTTTCTCGAGAATCTGCGCAGGGGTGATGGGATCGCCGTCCACACGGTAGATCCCTTCCACCCGGCAGCGCCCCTTTGCGCACCGCTCGACCTCGAAAATGATCTGCCCCAGCGACAACTCCGGCACGACGATGCTCTTCACCCGGGACGCAATAGCCGATACCTCCTCTTCCGGGAAGGGCCAGATGGTCAGAGGCCGAAACAGCCCGGCCTTGATCCCCTCCGCGCGGGCCGACTCCACCGCCGTCCTCGCCGACCGCCCCGAGATGCCGTAGCCGAAAACGACCACGTCAGCATCCTCTGTCAGGAACTCCTCGTACCGGATGATAACCTTCCTGTTTGCCTCCACCTTGCGCATGAGCCTCATCTCGTCCGTGTGGATCCTCGGTGAGGCGTTCACGGGAAAACCGTCCGGCCCGTGGTTGAGGCCCGTTACGTGATACCGGTATCCCTCGAAGAAATTCGCCATGGGAGGTACGTCTCCCCCGCTGTCGTCGTAGGGGAGATATTTCTCGGGGGCGCAATCCGGCCTCGTTCTGTCCACCACGGGAAGATCACCCTGATCGGGGATCTCGATCCGTTCCCGCATATGCCCTACGATCTCGTCGAACGCGATGATAACCGGGGTGCGGTATTTCTCGGACAAGTTGAAGGCACGCACGGTCTCGGAGAAGATCTCCTGGACATATGCCGGGGTCAGGCAGATGGCCGGGTGGTCGCCGTGCGTCCCCCATCGGCACTGCATGATGTCGCTCTGCCCGGGGCCGGTCGGGACACCGGTCGACGGCCCGCCGCGCATCACGTTCACGATGACGCACGGAATTTCGGTCAGGGCGGCGAATCCGATGTTCTCCTGCTTGAGGGAGAACCCGGGACCCGACGTGGCCGTGAGCGACTTCCGGCCGGCCAGCGATCCCCCGATCACCGCGGCCATCGCCGCGATTTCGTCCTCCATCTGCAGGAACGCCCCCCGGATAAGGGGAAGGCGCCTGGCCATGTATTCCGCCACCTCGGTGGATGGCGTGATCGGGTACCCGGCGAAGAACGTGCATCCCGCGTAGAGCGCCCCTTCCGCGCATGCTTCGTTTCCCTGGAGCAGTTTGATCGTCCCCACCGTTATTCTCCTTTTTCGTTTCGGTCGGTACCGTTATTTCTTTTCCACGAAGATCGCGAAATCGGGACACCGGAGCTCGCACGCCATGCAGACGGTGCACTTGTCGATGTCGACCACCTTTACCGTGAACATGTCCATCCCCAAAACCTTTGTCGGGCACAGCTTGACGCAGATCTCGCATCCCTTGCAGAAGCGCGGGATGATGCTGATCTTCACCTTCTCGTTTTCCGTCGCCTCGATCTTTTCGACTGCTGCTTCCTTTTCTTTGGTCATCGTTGCCATCCTCTCACTCCTAGTGGACTTTCCCGCCGAGCCGTTTGGCAAGCGTGATTCCCAGATCCGAGGGCGCCTCGGATACCGAAATGCCCGCCGCCCGGAATGCCTCGATCTTTTCCGCCGCAGTCCCCTTTCCGCCGGAGATGATGGCGCCCGCGTGCCCCATCCTCTTTCCCTTGGGTGCCGTCTGGCCCGCCACGAATCCGACGACGGGCTTGCTCATATTCGCCTTCACGAAGGCCGCCGCCTCCTCCTCGGCCGTCCCGCCGATCTCGCCGATCATGATCACCGCCTCGGTCTTCGGATCCTCCTGGAAGGCCGCCAGGACGTCGATGAAGTTCGTCCCGTTCACGGGATCTCCGCCGATGCCGACGCAGGTGGTCTGCCCCATCCCCAGGATGGTCACCTGGTGGACGGCCTCGTACGTAAGCGTTCCGGACCGGGAAACGATGCCGATCGCTCCCGGCTTGTGGATATATCCCGGCATGATCCCGATCTTGCACTCGCCCGGCGTGATGATGCCCGGGCAGTTCGGCCCGATCAGGCGTGTCTTCTTCCCGTTCATGTACCTCTTGATCTTCACCATGTCGAGGATGGGGATCCCCTCCGTGATGCAGACGACCAAATCGATCCCGGCGTCGACCGCCTCGCAGATGGCGTCCGCGGCAAACGCATTGGGAACATAGATAACGCTTGCGTTGGCTCCCGTCGACCGAATTGCATCCTCCATCGTGTTGAACACCGGGACCCCTTCGACCCGTGTTCCCGCCTTGCCGGGAGTGACGCCGCCGACGACCTTCGTGCCGTATTCCAGCATCTGCTTGGTGTGGTAGGCTCCCACCGAACCGGTGATCCCCTGAACGAGAAGTTTCGTATTCTTGTCGACCCAGATGCTCATGGTCGTCCCCCCTCAATTCGTCCGGGCGGCGGCCACGACTTTTTCCGCCGCTTCCTTCATGTCCGACGCAGTAATGATATTGAGTTTAGATGCGCTCAGAATCTCCTTCCCCTTCTCCACGTTGGTCCCCTCCTGCCGGACGACGAGCGGGACCTTGAGGCCGAGCGCCTTGACAGCCGCAACGACCCCCTCGGCGATCACGTCGCACCGCATGATGCCGCCGAAAATGTTGACCAGGATCGCCTTTACGTTCTTGTCGGATACGATAAGCCGAAAGGCATTGGTCACCTGTTCGGTGGATGCGCCCCCCCCCACGTCGAGGAAGTTGGCAGGCGACCCTCCGCTCATCTTGATCATGTCCATCGTCGCCATCGCAAGTCCCGCCCCGTTGACCATGCAGCCGATGTTCCCGTCAAGCCGGATGTAGGAGAGGTCGTACTTGGATGCCTCGGTCTCCGTGGGGTCCTCCTCGTCGAAGTCCCGGAGCGCCTGGATATCCTTGTGGCGGAAGAGCCCGTTTCCGTCGAAATTCATCTTCGCGTCGAGCGCGATGATCTCTCCGTCCTCGGTCAGCACCAGGGGATTGATCTCGGCCAGGGAGCAGTCGGTCTCGACGAAGGCGCTGCTGAGCGCCATCATGAATTTGACCGCCTTGCCCGTCAGTTCCGGCGGTATGGACAACCCGAAGGCGAGATTTCGGGCCTGATACGGCATGAGCCCCAGCGCCGGGTCGATGTATTCCTTGAGGATCTTTTCCGGCGTGCGAGCGGCCACGGTCTCGATCTCCATCCCCCCCTCGGTCGACGCCATCATTACCGGGCAGAACGATCCGCGGTCTATGACCATCCCGAGGTACATCTCCTTCTTGATAGCTCCCGCCTGCTCTACGAGGACCCGTTTCACCTTCATTCCCCGCGGCCCTGTCTGGGGGGTCACCAGGGTCATCCCGATGATCTGTTTCGCGTGCGCCCGGGCTTCCTCAGGCGTCTTGGCCAGTTTGATGCCGCCGCCTTTCCCCCGTCCTCCCGCGTGGATCTGGGCCTTGACGACGACAGGCGTCCCGAACTCCATGGCGATGACCTCTGCCTCCAAGGGAATATCCGCCACTTTGCCTCTGGGAACGGCCACGCCGTACTTGGCCAGGATCGCCTTGGCCTGATACTCGTGGATGTTCATGCCCTTCGACTCCTCCCGGAATATTTTTTACGCGCTGGAGACCACGGGATGTAAGGAGAAACAAGGAAACGGATGCCTCCTCCCCCCCCGGGGAGACACCCGCTCGCAACTCACGTCAAAGACCAAGTATACTCCACAATCACCCCTCTTGAAATGGGCGAAGGGGGGACCGATGGTCCCCCCTTTTTCGATCACAGCGTCTTTCGGCGGAATTTTCCGCCACCCGAGGAATCCCGGCCGGCCGGATTCCTCAGAAGCCAAGCCGGTCCACCGCCCCGCAAAGCTCCCTGACCGCATCGGCCGACATTTTCAGCGCGGCGGATTCCGCCTCGGAGAGCTTGAAACTCACGACCTCCTCTACCCCGTTCGCCCCCAGTTTCGCCGGGAGACCCACGAACAGGCCGTCGCATCCGTGGTACTTGCCCTGTGAAAGCACCGCACAGGGCAGGATCATCTTCCTGTCCAGAAGGATCGATTCGCACATCTGGACGGCCGCGGACGAGGGTGCGTAGTAGGCGGAGCCCGTTTTGAGGAGGGCGACGATCTCCCCCCCTCCCTTTCGGGTCCGCTCGACGATTGCGTCGAGCTTGGCCCTGGGAATGATGTCCTCCACCGGGATGCCTGCCACCGTGGTGTACCTCGTAGAAGGCACCATCGTGTCGCCGTGTCCGCCCAGAACGAACGCGGTAATATCATTGACCGACACCTGGAGTTCCATCGCGATGAAGGTTCGGAACCGGGCGGAGTCGAGAATGCCGGCCATTCCCATCACCTTGTTCTCGGGGAGTTTGCTGTATTTGTGGGCGACATAGGTCATCGCGTCGAGCGGATTGGATACGACGATGACCATCGCGCCGGGAGACTTCGAAACCGACTTCAGGGTGACGTCCTGGACGATTCCCGCATTTACCTTGAGAAGGTCGTCCCTGCTCATCCCCGGCTTTCGGGGGAGGCCGGATGTGATGACGATGATGTCGGACCCGGCGGTGTCTTCATAGCCGTTGGCGCCGGTCACCTTCGCGTCGAATCCGCAAACAGGCCCCGACTGCATGAGATCAAGCGCCTTCCCCTGCGGCATCCCCTCCACGATGTCCACAAGCACCACATCGCAGAAGTCCTTCTCGGCCAGCCGCTGGGCGGTGGTCGCCCCGACGTTCCCGGCTCCGATCACGGTGATCTTCTTCCGGCTCATCGAAGCCCTCACCGGTGGATAAGCGAAGGGATTATGACGGGCGGAAGCAAGTTTCTGAAGAGCGCCAGTGTTCCCTCCGTGGAATCCGGGGTGGAGGACAGGTTGGGACCGGTGTGGGGGGGAGATTGCCCGCCCAAACCACGCACACAGTATACAAAGAGGCAAGGGATGTCAAGGAAAAACCATGGGAATCGGCGTTTATTGCCTGTCCTTCCCCCCTCCTCCGTTCCCCCCTCGACCGGATTCCCGCAAAGAGGCGAGGATGCCTCCGATGTCCACTTGCTTTTCTACGAGATCCACCCCCCGCTCGGATTTTACCTTTTCGCGTATCCGTACACGACCGAGGAGCTGCTCGAACCGTTCGACGGTGGCCATCGTGTCCCCCTGTACCACCAAGACGGGAACCCCCAACATTCGGGCCCGGTGCCTGACCCCCTCGTTCGGGGTGACTCCCCCGGTCAGTATGAGGCACCGCGTGTCCGTTTCCAGTGCCGCGTGCTGGATGTCGGGGCGCATCCCCCCCGTCACGACCGCTTTGCGCGGAATGCGTCGGAATACCCGCAGGGCACCCTCCACATCCATGGCCCCGACGCAAAAGCGCTCGATCATCGTGTCCATGCGGTCCTCGCCCGACGCCACGACCGCGGAGAGCCCTTCCGCGAGTACCGCAACGCTGACGCTGTCCATCAAGGGGTCAACCGGGATCACCCCGAAAACCCGGATCTTCCCGCTCTCGAAATACGGCCGGACGACATCCCGGGCAAACGTCTCCTTGGAAGGGGCCACGCGGTTGAACACAACGCCCAGAAGCCTTTCCCCGAGGATGCCGGCCGCCCACAGCACCTGGTCCATCGACTTCTCCCCCTCGAAACGGTCGACCAGCAGGACCCGGCAATCCAGCGAAGAGATCATCTCGAGTGGGGACAGGCCGAGAAAGGAGCCGTCACGAAGATTGGCGGCTCCCCCGAGGAGAAGGATTTCCACGGAAGATGCGGCTTTCGCCACGGCACGCCCGACCTTTTCCCGGAGACGGAGCGGTTCCCTGCGGTAGGCACCCATCAACAGATCCTGCGTTATCACCACGGGGCAGATCTCTTCGAGGGAGCCGGACAGACCGAGTTCCTCCGCGAGGAAGAGGGCGTCCCCGTCGACGACCTTCTTCCCCGCCATCACCGGGAGTTTCCCCAGCGGTTTGACATAGCCCACCGAGACTCCGCTTGCCGACCAGATCCGTGCAAGCGCAAGGGCAAGCAGCGTCTTCCCTGAGTATCCGGATGTGGATGCGATATACAGTTTCATGTCTTAAGCCTCCCCTATGGACATCCGGGAATCGATCGCCAAAATCCCCCTGCCCTTCGGCAGTACCATTACCGGGTTGATATCCAATTCCAGGATCCCGGGAAAATCGAGGGACAGCCTCGATATGCTGAGAATCGCCTCGACGATCGCCTTCTCGTCCGCGGGCTCTTCGCCCCGGAACCCCGCGAGAAGAGGGTACGCCCGGATCTCACGAACCATTTCCGCGGCCTCCTGACGGGAGACCGGCGCCACACGGAAGGTGACATCCCGAAGGACCTCCACGTGGATCCCTCCGAGACCGAACATGAGGAGGGGGCCAAACTGTGTGTCCCGGCTCATGCCGAGGATCAGCTCCCGCCCCCCCGTCACCATCTCCTGAACGGATACACCCGCAATCCAGGCGCCAGGCGCCATCCTGCGGACCGAGGTAGTGATCTCCAGAAAAGCCCCGGCGACCTCCTCCGGGGAACGGAGATGGAGCCGGATACCCCCCACTTCCGTCTTGTGGAGGATCCCGGGGGAAACGATCTTCATCGCCACCTCCCCCCCCAATTCCTTGAATGCGGCCACCGCCTCGACGCTCGTTCGTGCAAGGATGTGCCTCGGAAAACGGAACCCGTACGATTCGAGTATTCCCCGGCAGTCCTCCTCCCCGAGTGTTCTCCTCCCTTCCTGGAGCGCATCGTGAAGAACCGCCGCGACCGCATCGGAGGGTTCCCCGGCGGTTTTCTCCCCGGCGGGCAGGCCGGCATCCCGGATCCGCCGGTACGCGATCATCGCCCCGAGAGCCCTGACGGCCCTTTCCGGGTCGGGATACTGGGGTATCCCTTCCTTCACGAGGGTAGCGCGCGCCTCCCGGACGGAACCTTCCCCCAGAAAGGAGGCAAGCACTGTTTTTCCCGACTTCGATAGGGCGGCGGCCACTTCTCGCGCCGTATCCCCGGGTTCGGTCATCGCCTGGGGAGTGAGCAGAACGATCACCGAATCGGCGGAGGGGTCCTCCCGGATCACCCGAAGAACCTCCCGGTATCTGTCGGAGCGGGCGTCCCCGATGATATCCACCGGATTGCCGAGGCTCGCCGTCGGCGGCAGTACCGTGCGAAGCCGCGCCCGCAATTCGTGCGATACTTCGGCAAGGGGAATACCGAGCCTTTCGGCGGCGTCTGCCGCCATGATGGCAGGCCCGCCCGCGTTGGTCACGATGAGCAATCGGTCCCCCGCGGGCAACGGTTGCATGGAAAATCCCATGGCCAGGTCGCACAATTCCTCCACCGTTCCGGCACGCAGGACCCCGCTTTGGCGGAAGGCTGCGGAGTACGCCCTGTCGGATCCGGCGAGGCTTCCCGTGTGGGACGAGGCGGCACGCGCACCGGCCGCCGTGGACCCCGCCTTTACCAGGATGACGGGTTTCTTCGCGGTCGCATCCCGCGCCACGCGAAGAAACCGGCGGCCTTCGTCGATACTTTCCACGTACCCGAGGATAACGCGCGTCTCCGGATCTTCCGAAAGAAACTCCATCATATCCAGTTCCGATATGTCCGCCTTGTTTCCCAGGCTCACGACCTTGGAAAATCCGATTCCTGCGCCGACTGCCCAGTCCAGGACTCCGGTGAGGAGGGCCCCTGACTGCGAGAAGAAGGCGATCGAGCCCGGGGGAGGGGACCCGACCGCGAAGGAAGCGTTCAGTCTCGCGTGGGTATCGATGACCCCCAGGCAGTTCGGGCCGACCGCACGAACCGACGTCCTGGCGAGGACCTCCCGCAGGGCCTGTTCCAACGACGCCCCTTCACCCCCGATCTCCTTGAACCCGGCGGAGATCACGATTGCCGCCTTCATCCCTTTCTCCGCCAGGGGGGGGATCGCCTCGATAACGGCGGGGGGAGGGATGACGAACACACCGAGATCCACGACGCCGGGTATCGCACCGATGTCCCTGTGGAAGGATCTCCCGAGAACCTCCCCTCCCGCCGGGTTCACACCGTACACCTCCCCCGGAAATCCCGAGGTGACAAGGTTGGTGAACACACTAAAGCCCACCTTTCCCGGGTTCCGGGAAGCACCCAGTACGGCAACGGAATTCGGTTGAAACAGTTCCTTGGGGAGAGGCATCGAAGCAATTATATATGAACCGATCGGACGGGTATGTCATAAAAAAACGTCCACAATATTGCATCCATGACCGGGTTTTCCCCGAACAACCACAAGACGACAGGAGGAATTTCATGAAACGACGCTGGGCACTGACTCTTGCCGTGGTATTTACCGCCGGCTTGGCCGCCGGATGTTCCTCCGCGACGGCGCTTAAGAACGCCCGCACATCCTTCGACAAAGCAAGTGCTGCCGGCGCGGAGACCAAGGCTCCTTACGAATATTACAGCGCCGAATCGTATCTCGGTCTTGCGGAGCACGAGAAGGAAGAGGGCGACCGCGTCGGGGTGCACGAATTTTCGGAAACATCCGAGAAGTTTTCCGCCGAGGCACTCAAGAAGGCGGGGGGAGGGGCAAAATGAGGAACCGGAATCTGATTCTCTTTTCGTTGCTCGTTCTTGCGGTCGCCTTCGCCACCGGCTGCGCCAAGCGGGGAATGACCAAGAGTGACATGGACCGCGGCGACGCGATCGAAGCCAAGATCGCCCGCGCGGAAAAAATGGGGGTAAAAAACTGCGACCCGAAAGCGCTTGCGGCCGCACAAGCCACGCTCGCCCATGCGCGTCACGAGGCGAGGGAAGGCCATTATAACGATGCCGAGATCGCGGCGTATTTTGCGGCGGCGGACAAGGCCGCAGACGGCCTCATCGCGCTGATCGGCCCGTGCATGGAAAAGATGACGCCCAAACCGCTCGCCATGGCCGCGGCCCCGACGGTAACCCTGACCGCCGAGCCGGGCACAATCGAGAAAGGGGCATGCTCCGTCCTTACGTGGTCGTCGACCGAAGCCACCGGCGCGACGATCGATCAGGGAATCGGTGACGTGGGAACCAGCGGCAACCGGCAGGTGTGCCCGCCCGGGTCCATCACGTACGCAATCACGGCGAAGGGGGCGGGCGGGACGGCAACCTCCTCCGCAACGGTGAACGTCATGCAGCGCGCGGCCATGCCGATGCTGGAGAACATCCATTTCGACTACGACAAGTCGTTCATCCGGGACGACGCGAAGCCGGTTTTGGGAGAGGTTGCCGCGTTCATGAAGAAGAACCCCGGTGCGAAGGTTCAGATCGAGGGGCACTGCGACGAGCGCGGCACCCCTGAGTACAACTTGGCTCTTGGCCAGCGCCGGGCGGACTCGACGAAGAAATACCTGGTGAATCTCGGCATCGACGGGAGCCGGCTTTCCACGATCTCCTACGGGGAGGAAAAACCGGCGGATCCGGGCCACAACGAAGCGGCGTGGGCGAAGAACCGTCGGGCGGTCTTCGACATTCGCTGAGGCGGCATGGCACCGCCCCGGGGGGCTTTTCGCCCCCCGGGGTTATTTTTTTTCCGGCCCCGTCACCCGGATGTGCAGTTCCCGCAGCTGTTTCGGGTCGACCGGGGAGGGGGCGTCGGTCATCAGACAGGTGGCCTTCTGGGTCTTCGGGAAGGCGATCACGTCCCGCAGGGATTTCGTCCCCGTAAGGATCATCGCGAGCCGGTCCAGCCCGAAGGCGATCCCCCCGTGCGGAGGCGCCCCGTACTCCAGCGCCTCCAAAAGGAACCCGAATTTCCTGGTCGCATCCTCCGGCCCGATGCTCAACAGTTCGAACATCCTCGACTGCACGTCCCGCCGGTGGATACGGATGCTCCCTCCCCCGATCTCCGCCCCGTTCAGCACCAGGTCGTACGCCTTCGCCCGGGCTCTTCCCGGATCGGTGTCCAGGAGGGGGAGGTCTTCGTCCAGCGGCGCAGTAAAGGGATGGTGCATCGCCACGTACCGGCGCTCCTCCGGATCCCACTCCAGCAGCGGAAAATCGGTTACCCAGAGGAATTCGTGACGGGACCGGTCGATGAGGCCGGTTTTCTCGCCTATGTGCAGCCGGAGGCGTGCGAGGGAGTCGCAGGCGATGAGATACTCGTCCGCCACCAGCAGTACGAGATCCCCGGGCCTGGCGCCGCTCCTGGCAAGGAGCGACTCGTGCTGGTCGCTCCGGAAATGCTTCGCGATCGGCGAGGCGAGGCCCGATTCGGAAACCTTCCACCAGGAAAGCCCCCGCGCACCGCCGACCTTCGCAACCTCCTCCAGTGCCGCCAGTTCGGAACGGCTGGCATCGCCTGCCCCCGGCACGGTGATCCCCCGGATCACCCCTCCTTTCGCCACAATGTCGGCGAACACGCGGAAACCGGTATCCCCGAGTTCCTTCGTATAGTCGGTGATCTCGAGGCCGAAGCGGGTGTCGGGCTTGTCCGCCCCGAACCGGTCCATCGCCTCCCGGTATCCCATCCGGGGGAAGGGGAGGGGAATATCGACCCCGAGCACGTCCCGGAACACCCGGGCCATGAGACCCTCCATCATCTGAAAGATATCCTCCCTGTCGATGAAGGACATCTCGACATCGATCTGGGTGAACTCCGGCTGCCGGTCTGCCCGAAGGTCCTCATCCCGGAAACACTTCACGATCTGGGCGTAGCGGTCGTACCCGGCGACCATAAGGATCTGCTTGAAGAGCTGCGGGGATTGAGGGAGCGCGAAGAACATCCCGGGCGAAACCCGCGAAGGGACCAGATAGTCCCGCGCTCCTTCCGGCGTGCTCTTGGTGAGCACGGGAGTCTCCACCTCGAGAAATCCGTTTTCGAAGAGGTAGTCCCGTGTGGACCGGGCCAGAAGGGAGCGCCGGTGGAAGGCTTTCTGGACAGAGAGACGCCGCAGGTCGAGGTATCGGTACCTGAGCCGGACATTTTCCGCAACATCGGTATCGTCCTCGAGGGCGAACGGAATGGCCTTCGATTCGTTGAGGATAGCTACGGAGGACGCGACCACCTCGACCTCTCCGGTGGGCAGGTTGCGGTTCTCCGTCCCGTCGGGACGCCTTCGCACCGTACCGCGCACCGAAAGGACGTACTCGGCACGAAGGGCGTCGGCCTTTTCGTGCGCATCGGGAAAGGAGTCGGGGGAGAAGACGATCTGGGCAATCCCTTCCCGGTCGCGCAGGTCCACGAACGCCAGTCCCCCGTGGTCTCTTCGCCGGTGCACCCAGCCGCAAAGTACGACCTCTTTCCCGATATGCTCGGGGCGCACCTGCCCGCAATAAATCGTCCTCTTGTGCTCAGGCAGAAACACGTCCACCGCTACTCCTCCTTGTCGTCCACCAGGCAGTCAAACCGCCGGAACGCTTCGTCTTTGGAAAGTTCCTCCTGCACTCCCTTCACCATGTCCCGGACCACGACGTTTCCCCGCTCGGCCTCCGACTCCCCCAACACCACGACAAAGCGGGCCCCCGCCCTGTCTGCGCGGCGGAACTGGCTCTTGACACTGCGGCCCTCGTAGTCCATCCCGGTCCGGACCCCCATGCCGATCAACTCCATCTTCCAGCGAAATGCATCGGGGAGGAACCGGCTGCCTGGGGTGACGAGGTACACGTCCAGGGCTGGGGCCGGGGGCTTCTCCTCCCCGAGGAGCATCAGGAGACGCTCGACCCCGATGGCGAATCCGATCGCCGGAATCCGTTCTTTTCCCCCCAGAATCTCCGCCAGCCCGTCGTAGCGCCCTCCCGCGGCAACCGTGTTCTGGGCTCCCATGCCGGGGATGATGAATTCAAACGTTGTCCGGCGGTAGTAGTCCAGGCCGCGGACCATGCGCGGGTTGCGGGAGAAGGGGATTCCTGATTCACGCAACGCCCCTTCCACCGCCGAGAAGTGCGCACGGCATGGATCACAGAGGAAGTCCAGTACGGACGGGGCGTCGACAGTCGCGCGGATGCACCCTTCCGCCTTGCAATCCAGCACGCGGAGGGGATTCTGTTCGCGGCGCCGGCGGCAGTCATCGCACAGCCGTTCTTCCCGGGAGGACAGGAAGTCCGACAGTTTCCGATGGTAGTCGGGACGGCAGTCCGGGTCCCCCAGGGAGTTGATCTCGAGGGAGATCCCACGGAGTCCCGTTTCGTTCAGAAAGCGGTGGAGGAACGTGAGGACCTCCGCGTCCGCAAGCGGCGAGTCGGTGCCGAACATCTCCGCCCCGAACTGATGGAACTGGCGGAGCCGGCCCTTCTGGGGTCTCTCGTGGCGAAACATCGGCCCGGTGTAGTACAACCGGACGGGCCACTCCCCCAGGGTGGCACGATGGGCTTGCAGCGCCCGCACGACCGGAGCGGTCCCCTCCGGCCGCATCGTGAGGCTCTCCCCGGAACGATCGGAAAACGTATACATCTCCTTTTCCACGATATCGGTCGTTTCGCCGACCGAACGCGCGAAGAGTTCGGTCTTCTCGAGTACGGGGGTACGGATCTCGGAAAATCCGAAGCGGGTCGCGCAATCGCGAAACGCCGCCTCCAGAGAGACCCACTTGGCGGACGCCGGGGGAAGGATGTCCTTCATCCCCCGGACGGGAGGGATGGTCATGGGACGTTCTGTGGATGGGCGAGGTAGACCACGTTCCGTGTGGAGTCTTTCCCCCTGTACATCGCCTGGTCGGCCAGGTTCAGCAGGTGCTGCTTCGTCGTCGCGTGCTCCGGGAAGGCCGCGATGCCGATGGAGATCGTCAGACGGATGTCGAGGCCACTCTCCCGGCCGAACAGCTTCTCCTCGATCATCTTGCGCATCCGTTCCGCCACCAGAATCGCCTCTTCGGCCCGTGTCTCCACAAGAAGGACGACGAACTCGTCTCCCCCGTACCGTACCACGGTGTCCGTCTCGCGAACGCAGGAGCGCAACACGCTTCCCGCCTCCACCAGCACCCTCGTGCCGACCAGGTGCCCGTGCGCGTCGTTCACGCGCTTGAAGAAATCCAGGTCCATGAACAGGACCGAGAAGAAATTTCTGTACCGCTCCGACCGTTTCAGTTCCCGATCCAGCACCACGTTGAGATACCGGCTGTTGTAGAGTTTCGTCAGGTCGTCAATGTAGATCAGGTTCTGCGTATGCGTCCCGCGCTCGGCATTGAGGAGGGCGAACCGGACCTGGCGATAGAAGAAATTGAGGACCGTGCTTCCGAGCACTTCCGCGCCGGGCACCCCCCTCAAGGCGAGAACGGCGAACATGCTCGATCCGGGGGAAAGGTCGAACCGGAGGGAGAAGAACGTCCGGTTCTCTCCGAGTATCACCTCGTCCTCCGGAGTGAGACTCGCCACGTTCTCGGTGGAGAACACGGCGGGGACGGGCGAGGAGAGTTTCGTTATTCCCGCGCCGAACCGCAGAAGGAACACACCCGCCATCGAATCGTCGGGAAACCCTGCCGTCGCCAGGACGGAGAACCCGGTGCCCCTCCCCTCCTGCTCACGGAACAGGATCCCGAAGGAGGCCCCGAGAGATTCCTTGAACATCTCGATCACCGTGTAGCTGAGCAGGTCCATATCGGTCGTCGTGATCACCGGGAAGCAGTAGTCGAACAACTCGTCGAGGGACAATTTTCGGAGGAGTCCATGCCCGAGAAAGAGGTACTTTTCCAGGGTCGGAAGCAGCTCCCGCTCGAGATTCTCCTCGAACAGGATCTCCGACGCGCCACCCCGCAACCCTCCGAGAACGGAGGGTCCCCCCTTTTTCGGAAGGACCAGGATGAGGGGAGTCTTGGGGGCGAGCGACAGGATGTCCTGGACAAACGCCTCCGCCGACTGCGATTTTCGGAATTTCCGGGCGACGATGACCGAGAAATTCTCCCGGGAGAGGGCGGATATCCCCTTTTCCCAGTCCTCGTGAACGGTGATATGGACCCCGGCCAGGGAGGCATCCCGGATCCGGCTGTCGATCGACTTCGAATCGGGGGAGAGGATCAGGACTCGCTGTTTCGCCATTTCATCTGCCGGATAGTTTCATGCGTCCGCCTGATGCTGACCTTTCCGAGGGCAAGCGCAAAAGGAGTTCCCAGAGGTTGGGTCGGCTGTCTTGCTCGATGAAAAGCATGTTCCCGTCGGACCGCATGATAACCGCCCCATTTTCCAAGAAGAATGACAAACCCGAGGGTACCAGATTCTTTTTTATCAAACAATCGCTATTTTGGGAAATGACGGCGTCTGGGGACGCCGTCCGGATCCACTCCTCCGGCTTTGCCATGGCCGATCCGTGATGCGGCAGGAAGAGGACCGTTTTCGCCCCTTTCCCCGTGCGGAAGTCATCCCCCCAGGCGGAAGGTCCCAGCTCCACATCGCCTGGCAGCCACGCGGAGAAGGTCCCGTTGCGGATCTCCAGAACCAGGCTTTGTTCGTTGGCCTTTCGCCGTTCGGCCGGCTTCCCTGTCCCGTGAACGATCACCTCCGCCCCGCCCGACCGGTACCGGTCCCCCCGGGATTTCCACCGAACCCGGTCGGTCAGCTCCTGCACTGCCCCCCCGAATGCGCCCGGAGGAATCCCCTCGGGAATCCAGATCTCCCCTACGGGCACAGAAGACAGAACGGCCGCCGCGCCGCCGTAATGGTCCTCGTGGGGGTGCGTCAGGACGAGCACATCGATCCGGCGGATCCCCCTGCTCCTGAGGTAGGGGAGAACGACGGTCTCTCCTTTGTTCCCGCGCAGACCGCTTCCGCAGTCGACCAGCATATGCCCTCCTCCCGGGAAGGAAAGAACGTGCGCCGCTCCCTTCCCTACGTTCAGAGCGGCAAGCGTCAGGCGATGGTCGGGCAACGCGGCATACGGGACGTGGATCCATGCCAGGAATACGGTACTGGCGATCGCCACCGAGGGCCACGGCTCCCTCCCGCGGGTGCGGAGCCAGAGGGAACCTGCGGCCGCCGCCGCGGAACAGACAATCGGTGCGGCGATCCCGGTGGGAGGGAGCGGATACCAGAAGGACCCGTTCCCGGAAATGCGAGCCAGTAACGTGATGGAGTAACTCAGGAATTCGGCGGCGATGCGGACGGGAGCCCCGAAGAGTTCGACTGAAAATACGCCCCCCGCTACGCCGAGAAACGCACCGGCCACGCCGACGGTCCCGAGCACGGGCACGAACAGGGTGTTCCACAGGATCGCTCCTGCCGGGAGCCGCCCGAAAAATGCCGCGGACACCGGTAGCGTCCCGAGAAACGCCATGGCGGATCCGACCACCGCGGTTCTTGCCCAGGAGGCCGCGACCCGCAGGAGAGGCAACTTCCGGGATTCGGTTCTTCTTTTCCCCCCGAAGGCGGCGATCAGGAAAAAGGAGGCTCCATAGGAGAGAAGGAACGAAGGGGAAACGATACACGACGGCGCGGACACGATCGTGATCAGGAAAAGGACCGTCCATGCCGCGCCCGATCCGCGAACCCCCAGGAGATGCCGGAGGAAAACGACTACCGAGAGCATCCCCGCGGCGCGGATCGCAGAAACCGGGGACCCGGCCATCATGGCGTACAACCAGCAGCCAGGCAGAGAAAGGAGGGCGGCCATCCTGTTGAGGTCCGGAACACCGTGCCTGCGGCGAAGGACCCACAGGGCAAACCGGATCATGAATGACTGAACCGAATAGAAGAGGACAACGTGCAACCCCGATATGGCCAGCAGGTGGCCGAGACCCGTTCTCCGCAGGAGGGTTACCATCGGGTGGGAAGATGGAGGGGCATTCCCCGTCGCCACGGCGCGGAGATACAGGGCGCCGTCGGAATCGCCGGCGTGCGAGGCAAGCCACCGCTCCACCCGGGCCCGGGCGCGTTGGAACACGCCCACGCCCCATCCACTTCCCTCCGGCATCGGAAGAAAGACGGAGCGGGAAGGATCGGTGAAGAACCGGTACTGGACGCGAAGCGCAAGCGCGGTCCACTCCCGCGGGATCTCCCCCGGATTCCCCCGGCTCTTAATGGCGTAAAGTCGTCCCGTCGCCCGGAGCTCGGCCGGGAACGATACGGAGGCGACCGGGTTTCGAACCGAAAGCAGGACCCGACCCGGTCGAATCGATTCGACCCCGTCCAGGGACGATACCTCGGCCCCTTCCACGATGCAGGACCAGCCTGTATCGGTGTGGCGGACCTGGAAAACGTTCCCGCGAAGAGCCACCTCCCCCCCGAGGAACGGCCGGACAAGATCCGGATCGAGAAGAGGGAGCCGTCCCGCGGCGAGGGTGCCGCACAGGGCCGTGACGGCAAACGCGGCTGAGACCGGGGACCGCCGGAAAACAATCAGGAGGAGGGAGAGAAGGAGAAAACACGCCGCAACGGCGGCACGGCACGGGCCGGCGGAAAGACCGAGGAAAAACCCGGAGAGGAAGGGCAGGGAAAGGAGCAGGGCGGGACCCGGATTCCGGAACGGATGATCCATGCCGGGGCCGTTGCAACCCCCGTTCCGTAGCGTCTCCGTCGCGGGGGCGACTGTGGCGGAGCAGCCGAGGAAGGGGGTTCCGAACGGAGCTTATCGGGGAGGAAGGGCGATCGCAGACTTGCAGGTGTATCGCAAGTCGAGCGACTTCGTCAAGGGGCCCCCTCCGAGGATGCGGAAGCCGTTCGTGGCGCCCCCGTTTCAGGAGCGCCCCGGCGGGAAGCCTTATAGAACGTCCCTTAGGTTTGCCCGGTATATTGCTTCGCCCGTCGCGCCCTGTGATAGGAAAGCGCGAACCGGTGCGCCTCGTCCCGAACCCGCATCAGGAGAAGAAGCACCGGATCGTTCGCCGGAAGGACCACGGGATTCTTCCGGCCGGGAAGAAAGATCCTCTCGCGGAAGACCGTTCGCCCGCCCCGGACGCGCTCCTTGGCCAGCGAGACGACCGGAACGGATCCGTACCCCGCGGCGTTCATTGCGGCCAGGGCGGAGGAGAGCTGCCCCTTTCCCCCGTCGATCAGCACGAGATCGGGCATCCCTCCAAAATCCTCGTCGTGACCGAAGCGCCGCCTCACCACCTCCGCCATCATCGCGTAATCGTCCTGTCCCGCGGATCCGCGCACCGCGAACTTCCGGTACCACTTCTTCACCGACTTCCCCCCGACGAACGTCACCATCGAACCTGCCGGTTCGGACCCGGCGATATTCGAGATGTCAAACCCCTCGATGCGCACGGGGGGTCCGGAGAGCCGGCAAAGGGAGGCAAGTCTCGCCGACAACCGCTCGTAGTCCGCTTCCTTTTCCTTGCGCATCCGGTTCGCCTCCTCCGCATTCCGGTTCGCCAGCTCCACGAGGCGGGCCCTCTCCCCCTTTGCGGGAGTCCTGACAATGACCGGTTTGCCCGAACGCTCCACGAGAAGGGAGGCCAGCGGCTTCGAATCCGGGATCTCGAGGGGCAGCAGGATCTCTCCGGGAAAGTAAACCCCCTCGGAGTAATGCTGGAGCAGAAAAGAGGTTACCGCCTCCCGCTCTTCTCCCGCCACGCGGAAATGATAGGAGTGGGCATCCGAGAGCCGTCCCCCACGGATGTGGAGAATGGCCGCCGTCGCCTCCTCCCCTTCCCGCATCCATCCTACGGCATCCACGTCCCCCGGTACCGCACGGACGACCCGCTGTCGGACAAGCGTATTCCGCACGATGTCGATCCGGTCCCGCATCCTTGCCGCCTCTTCGAACCTCATGTCCCGGGCAAGCGCCGTCATCTCCGATTTCCAGCTCTTCAAAAGATCCCGGTAATTTCCGCGGAGAAACCGCACGGCGTTGTCGACGATGGGCAGGTAATCATTTCGGGAGATCAGGCCGGCGCACGCCCCGACGCACCGACCCATCTGGTAATTGAGACACGGCCTCGTGCGGGAGGAAAACTTTTTCCGGGAGCAGGAGCACAGGGGGAAAAAGCGATAGAGGATCCGGAGCGTTTCCCGGATCCCGCGGGCGGAGGAAAACGGCCCGAAGTACATCGCCCCGTCCTTCGCCACCCGGCGGACCAGCTCGGGCCGGGGGTATTTTTCGTTCCGGTCGATCCGCAGGAGGAGATACTCCTTGTCGTCCCGCAAGAAGATGTTGAACGGAGGCCGGTGCTCCTTGATCATCGTGTTTTCGAGGAGAAGAGCCTCTTTCTCGGAGGAGGTCACGATGCAACGGACGGCGGCTGTCCGACGCAGCAAATGGGGAATCTGGGGACGGCCGTCACCGCCTCCCCCCGCATACTGGTGGAGGCGGGCACGCAGGTTTTTTGCCTTCCCGACGTACAGGACCCTCCCCCGCGCATCCGCCATCAGGTAGACACCCGGAGCGCGAGGGAATGTTTTCCATCCGGAGAGGGGATCCAGATCCACTGCCTACCTCGCCTTCAGCTCGACGCGCTCGAGCGCGAGCATGCGATCCCGGATCTCGGCCGCCCGCTCAAAATCGAGTTTTTTCGCCGCCTTCTCCATTTCCTTGCGCAGCCTACGGAGATGGCGGGCCAGTTCCCCGGCGGAGGCGAAATCCCACGCCTCCTCCGGGATGACAGTGACATAGTCGGCTTCGCACGCCTGCCCTATCGGCTCCGCGATGTTCTTCTTCACGGTCTCGGGGGTAATGCCGCGCTCTTCGTTGAACGTCAGTTGCTTCGCCCGGCGACGCTCCGTCTCGGCAATGGCGTCCCGCATCGACCCCGTCATCCGGTCAGCGTAGAGGATCACCTTTCCCGACAGGTTCCGCGCAGCCCGCCCGAACGTCTGGATGAGGGAGCGGGTCGACCGGAGAAACCCCTCCTTATCGGCATCCAGGATGGCCACGAGGGACACCTCCGGGATGTCCAGTCCCTCGCGGAGAAGATTGATGCCGATCAGGACGTCGAACTTCCCGAGGCGCAGGTTTCGTAGGATGTTCACTCTCTCGACCGTATCAATGTCGGAATGCAGGTACTGCACCCGGACGCCCTGCCCCTCGTAGTACTCGGTCAGGTCTTCGGCCATCCGTTTGGTAAGAGTCGTCACCAGAACCCGCTCCCCGGCTTCGGCCCGCGCACGGATTTCCCCGAGCAGGTCGTCCACCTGACGGGATGCGGACCTCACCTCTACCTGCGGATCCACGAGGCCGGTAGGCCGTATGATCTGCTCCACCACGGCTCCCCTGCTCTCCTCCCGTTCATATTCTGCCGGCGTCGCCGAGACGAACACCGTTTGCCCCACTCTGCGGAGAAACTCCTCGAACCGAAGCGGCCGATTGTCGAGGGCGGACGGCAGGCGGAATCCGAACGCAACCAGCGTGGACTTCCGCGAGAAATCGCCGTTGTACATCCCGTGGAGCTGCGGCACGGTGACGTGCGACTCGTCGATGAACATGAGGAAATCGCGCGGAAAATAATCGAGGAGCGTGTACGGGGGCTGGCCGGGATCCCTGCCGTCCAGATGCCGGGAGTAGTTTTCGATCCCGCTGCAAAACCCCATCTGGCGTATCATCTCGAGGTCGTAAGTCGTGCGCTGTCGCACCCTTTCCGCCTCCAGAACCTTCCCCTCCCGGGTCAGCTGGTCCCGCCGCTCTGCCAGTTCCGCTTCGATCCCGCGAACAGCCCTGTCGAGGTCTTCCTTCGGCGTGACATAGTGACTGGCCGGGAAAATGACCGTCTCGGAAACGTCGTACAGGCGCGTCCCGCGCAGGGGGTCCACGTAGCGGATCCGCTCGACTGTGTCCTCGTCGTATTCGATCCGCAGGACCCGGTCCTCCTCATAGGCGGGAAAAAGCTCCACCGCGTCGCCCCGCACGCGGAAGGTCCCCCGATGGAAATCGATGTCGTTCCGTTCATACTGGATGTCGACAAGACGCCTGATCAGGTCGTTCCGGGGGAACGCGGCGTCCCGGGTCACGCGCACCGTCGCCCTGCCGTAGAACTCCGGGGAACCGAGCCCGTAGATGCAGGAAACCGAGGCAACGACGATCACGTCGCGCCGGGTCATGACCGACCGCGTGGCGCTGTGGCGCATCTTGTCGATCTGCTCGTTGATCGAGGAGTCCTTCTCGATGAAGGTGTCTGTCTGCGGGATGTAGGCTTCGGGCTGGTAGTAGTCGTAATAGGATACGAAATACTCGACGGCGTTGTCCGGGAAAAGGTCCTTGAATTCCGCGAACAGCTGGGCCGCAAGCGTCTTGTTCGGCGCGATGATCAGGGCCGGTCGGTCGGTCCCGGCGATGACGTTTGCCATCGTGAAGGTCTTTCCGGATCCGGTCACCCCCAGGAGCACCTGGTTCCGCACGCCGCGGGAAAGACCGCCAACGAGACTGCGGATCGCTTCCGGCTGGTCCCCCGAGGGGGAAAACGGCAACTTCAGATGGAACCGCTTCTCCAACGCGTCACCCCTTTACGCCATTATATGGCGACCGGGGCCCGGGGCGCCCGGGATCGGCTCCGCAGCCTCGGAGGGGGGCTCCGTTCGTGGCTCGCCGTGCGATGAACCTGCACGGCTGCGCTTAACCTCACTGCGCCCCCGCTCCTTCGGCTTGCTACGCCCTGTGCCGGGGACCCGGAGCGATGCGGGGGGTTCCGCAGAGCGGCCTGTGGAGCGAGTTCTCTTTCCTCGCGAGCGGAACCGGCAGCGAGCGGGCGAAGGTCGCGAGCGTAGCGGATGCGGAAGCCCCCCGCGAGCCAGGGTCCTTCTATCAAAGTAAGCAGCTTCCTGCGTGGAGGCGTCGCCGATGCCGGGGCGTCCGAACACAGTGAACGCTACGTCTTGTACTTCCAGGTCGTGCCGGTTTTCGAGTCCTCCAGGACGATCCCCAACGCGTCGAGTTCCTTGCGGATCCGGTCGGCTTCCGAGAAATCCTTCCTCGCACGTGCAGCCTTACGCGCCTCGATCCGCCGCTCGATTTCCCCATGGGAAATCCCGGGCTGGCGGTCAACCTCTGATGCTGCGCCGACCGGAATTTCGGGGACTTCCCCCCGAAAGTATTCCTCCGCGGATGAGGCAAGCAACCCGAGGACGCCGAAGAGCGGTTCGATGACCGCATACCCCGCCAGGAACTGTCCCGCCCGTTCCGTTTCCCCTGCGATGTCGGCAGGCGCCAGCCGGTTCAGCACCCGTGCGGCGTCGAAGAGGTGACCCAGCGCAGCCGCGGTGTTGAAGTCATCGTCCATCGCCTCGGTGAACCGTTTCCCGACATCCCGGAGAGCGGTGAAATCGTCCCCGTCCGGCACGGACGTCGCCTCGATTCCGGCGGATGAGCACGCCTCCGCCTTCTCCTTCACCCCGTAGAGGCGGGTAAGACCCGCCTTCGCCTCGGACAGGCTTCTTTCGGTGTAGTCGATCGGGCTCCGGTAGTGGCTCGACACCAGGAAGAAACGGAGCACGTCCGGCTTCACCTTTTCCAGCACGTCCCGGAGGGTGAAGAAGTTCCCGAGCGACTTGCTCATCTTCTCGCTGTCGACATTGACGAATCCGTTGTGGATCCAGTATCGCGCGAACGGCTTGCCGGTGGCGCCTTCCGACTGGGCGATTTCGTTCTCGTGGTGGGGGAAGACGAGATCCTTTCCCCCGCCGTGGATGTCGAAGGTCTCTCCCAGGTGTTTCATCGCCATCGCGGAACACTCGATATGCCAGCCCGGCCTCCCGGGGCCCCACGGGCTCTTCCATGCCGGCTCCCCGGGCTTCGACGCCTTCCACAGGGCGAAGTCGAGAGGATCCCGTTTCCGGTCGTCCACCTCGACCCGGGCCCCGGAAAGCAGATCCTCGGTGTTTTTCCCCGAAAGTTTCCCGTACTCCGCGAAACCCCGGACCGAATAGTACACGTCGCCGTCAACGGCATAGGCCTTCCCCGCTTCGATCAACCGTCCGACGAGGTCGATGATCTCGGAGATATGTTCCGTCGCCCGGGGCTCCACGTCGGGGCGGACAAGACCCAATTTGTCGAAATCCTCGTAGAAGGCCTCGATGTACCGGTTCGATATCGTGAGATAGTCTGTTTTCTCCCGGTTGGCGCGCTGGATGATCTTGTCGTCGATGTCGGTGAAATTGCGTACGAACGTCACCTCGTATCCGCGGTGCCGGAGATAGCGAACGATGATGTCGAAGGTGACGTTTGCGCGGGCATGCCCGATATGGCACAGGTCGTAGACCGTCACCCCGCACGCGTAAATCTTTACGCGCCCTGGGGAAACCGGGACAAATGCCTCCTTCCTGTTTCCCAGCGTATTGAAAACAGTCAGGGCCATCAGGTCGTTCTTCTTTCCGTCATCGGTACCGATCCCCTGAGAAGCGCCACGGCCCAGGCGGATATCCCCTCTTTGCGTCCCTCGAATCCCATCCCCTCGGTCGTCTTGCCTTTCAGATTCACCCTTTCCTCGGAAAGGGCAAGCATTCCCGCGATGGCTGCACGGATGGCCGGGACGAGGGGAGCCATCTTCGGCTCCTCGCAGACGACAACGGCATCGAGCCCCACCAGCCCGAACCCTCGCTCCATCATCCTCCCGCGGGCGTGGGCAATGATGCTCCGGCTGGCGATTCCTTCCGTTTCCCTCCGGTCCGGGGGAAAGTGCTGGCCGATATCCGCTTCCCCGAGGGCTCCGTATATCGCGTCCGCGATGGCGTGGAGGAGAACGTCGCCGTCGGAGTGGCCAAGGAGCCCGCGTTCATGTTCTATCCGGACCCCACCCAGCCAGAGTTCCCTGCCCTCGACCAGCGAGTGCGCGTCGCCCCCGATCCCGATGCGGAAGTCAACCGGTTCGCGGAGCAGTCCCTCGGCTATGCGGAGATCCTCCGGAATGGTGATCTTGACATTCGCTTCTTCGCCCGGCAGCGGAATGACGGGATACCCCGCCCCCTCGACGAGGGATGCATCGTCGGTCCCCTCCCTCCCTTCCTCCCGCGCCCTCCCGTAGGCGTCCCGCAGTATTCCGGCGCGGAAGCCCTGGGGAGTCTGCGCAAGCATCAGTTCAGACCGGTCCCGGGTGCAGAGGGTCTTCTCCGCCCTGTTCCATTGCTTGACCGTATCCCGAACAGGCACGACGGGCACGACCGCCCCGTGTTCCCGCGCGAGTTCCTCGCACCTATCCAGAAGATCCTGGGACACGAAGGGCCGTACAGCATCGTGCACCAGAATGATTTCCGCTTCTTGGGGGACTACCGCCAGGGCATTCCTCACCGAATCCTGTCTTTCCGCACCTCCGTCGACAACTGCGATGACCTTCGCCACCTGTTGGTACGATTCCTTCACTTCGTTCGAAAGAGCGGGGGGAAGGGCGAGGACGATTCCGTCGATCCGCGGGGAGCTGGTAAAGACCGACAGGGATCTGTCGAGGAGGGGTCGCCCTGCGAGAGGGAGAAACTGCTTGGGGAGATCCCCGCCCATCCGTTTGCCGCCCCCCGCGGCGACAATGATCGCCACTACCTTACCCATCACCCCTCCGGGGTTATCGAATGGCGGGGTTCCGGTCCGCAGACCGGAAGAAACGGACGCACGGGAGAAGGGAATCCGGTCAGAGTTTCAGGAAGCGGCGCAGATCCGCCTCGACCACTTCCTCCGTAACGGACCTGGCGATCGAGATCTCCTTGACCAGGAGGGAGCGCGCCGTGTCGAGCATCTTCCTTTCGCCGAAAGAAAGAACCTTTTCTCCCTTGAGACGAAGAAGGTTGCGCAGAACCTCGGCGATTTCGAAGGGAGACCCGGACTTGAGCTTGTCCATGTACTGGCGGTACCGCCTGTTCCACGGCTGAGGGTCAACGCCTACATCGCGACTCTGAAGAATCTTGTAGATGGACCGGACGGATTTGGTGTCCATGATTCGCCGGAGACCGACCTGCTCCACGTTTCCCATGGGAATCATGATCGTCACGCCGGTATCGAGAATTCGAAGAACGTAGAAGGATTCCTTCTTTCCCCCGGAAATCGATTTCGCTTCGATCGCCTGCACCATTCCGATGCCTTGGGCCGGGTACACCGCCAAATCCCCCACTTTGAAGTTCATTGGAACAGTTCCTCCGAGGAGCAAGCAGGAAGTGAAATATTCGTATATGAGTAATGTATTATATGGGATTACCTCAGGCCATGTCAAACGGGAGGAATCTGCATGCAGTCGACAGTATGGCATACCGACCTGTGCGCCTCCCCGGGAAGGAGCCTGATCGACAAGACGGGCGAACTCCTCCGGGCGGCGGGTATCTCCGGAAGGATCGGTCCGGGGGATCTCACGGCCGTGAAGCTCCACTTCGGGGAGAGGGGAAACGTCTCGTTCGTCCGGCCGGTGTTCGTGCGGAAGATCGTTGAGGAGATCGCCGCGGCAGGAGGGAGGCCGTTCCTGACGGACACCAATACGCTGTACGTAGGCGGGCGCAGCAACTCCGTCGACCATCTCCGGACAGCCATCGCCAACGGCTTCGCCTTTTCGGTGGTAGACGCTCCCCTCCTCATCGCGGACGGTATTCGGGGAGAGAGTTCGGTGCGCATCCCCGTGGAGGGGAAGATCTTCTCGGAAGTGGCGATCGGCGCGGATATCATCAACGCCGACGCCATCGTGGCGGTGACCCACTTCAAGGGTCACGAACTCACCGGGTTCGGGGGGACGATCAAGAACATCGGTATGGGGTGCGCCGCGCGGTCGGGAAAACTCGCCCAGCATTCCACGGTATCCCCAAGGGTCGACCCGGCGAACTGCACAGGGTGCGAGACGTGTGTCGTACATTGCCCGGCCGGCGCCATCGAGATTGTCTCGCAAAAGGCGCTCATTTCCCCGGGCACGTGCATCGGGTGCGCGGACTGCATCGTGGTGTGCCCGGAGCACACCGTGATGATCGACTGGAACGAGGCCGCCCCGGCGGTTCAGAGGAAAATGGTGGAGCACGCGGCGGGCGCATTGCGGGGGAAGAAGGAAGCGTGCCTCTTCGTATCCTTCGTCATGCAGATATCTCCCTATTGCGACTGCTACGGATCCAACGATCGCCCCATCGCCCCGGACGTCGGAATTCTCGCCTCCGCCGATCCCGTCGCGCTCGACCAGGCCTGCGCCGATCTCGTCATCCGCTCCGCCGGGAAGGACCCCTTCCGGGAAACGCATCCGGGGATCGACTGGACGATCCAGCTCGCCTACGCCGAAGAGATGGGAATCGGGACAAGGAACTATCACCTGGAGACGATATGACATCGGGAAAGATGATCTTTGCGGGAATCGACATCGGTTCGCTTTCCACCGACGTCGTCCTGCTCGACCGGCAGGGGGAGATCGCAGGGGCGGCCGTCGTCCCGACGGGGGCCTCCACGATGAAGGCGTGCGAAGAGGCATTCTCCCGTGCTCTCGCGGAAGCAGGCGCCCCCGCTTCCGCCATCGTCTTCACGGTCTCCACGGGATACGGCCGGGAGAGGGCGGCGTCCGCCGACCTGAAGGTAACGGAAATCACCTGCCACGCAAGGGGAGCGCGCCACCTCTTCCCCGAGGCCAGGACGGTGCTGGACATCGGGGGACAGGACAGCAAGGTCATTCGCCTGACTCCCGACGGGAAAGTGGCCGACTTCGCGATGAACGACAAGTGCGCGGCGGGCACCGGTCGATTTCTCGAAGTCATGGCGCGTACCCTGGAGCTGGACCTCGAGGAGATGGGGCCCCGCTCCCTGCGGTCGCTAAGGACGGTGCCGGTAAGTTCCATGTGCACGGTGTTTGCCGAGTCCGAGGTGATTTCGCTCATCGCCTCCGGGACATCTCCCGAGGACATTGCCCGGGGAATCCATCTCGCCATCGCAGACCGGATCGCGGCTCTCGCCGATAAGGTGGGGATGGTCGGACCCGCCGTCATGACGGGTGGAGTGGCGAAGAACCCCGGCGCGCGAAACGCGCTCGAGGCGAAATTCGGCATTCCCCTCCTCGTCCCGGAGGAACCCCAGCTGGCGGGGGCGCTTGGCGCCGCCCTTATCGCCCGGGAGAAGAGTCAGGACCACCACTGAAGGGTCCGGCGCCGTCCCACGGGCCGCCGCGAACCGATTCCTCCCGGGGCTACAGCTCCTGGTGCGTTTCGTAGATTTCCCGGAACCTTTCGGCATTCGCCCGGAAGATATCGAGGATGTCGGGGTCGAAGTGGTCGGGGGTCGTCCGGCCGTCTCCTTCCGTGATGATCCCCACGGCCGTTTGGTGATCAAAGGCGGGCTTGTACGGACGCCGGCTCCGCAGCGCGTCGTACTGGTCGATGAGGTTCAGGATCCTCCCTTCGATGGGGATCTCCTTGCCTCTGAGTCCCTGGGGATACCCTTTGCCGTCCCACCTCTCGTGGTGGTACAGAGCGAACTTCTCGGCGGAGCGGAGGTAGGGACTGTCCGAACCGCGGAGAATCCGCGCGCCGATCGAGGAGTGGGATTTCATGATCTCGAACTCCTGCGCCGTCAGTTTGCCCGGCTTGAGGAGAATCGAATCGGGGATGCCCACCTTCCCGATATCATGCATCGGGGCGGCGTAGAACATGACGTCGGCGTCCTGCGAGGGGATGTCCATTTCCTTCGCGATGACCTCGGTGTAGTAACTGATCCGCTTGACGTGGACGTAGGTGTCCTCGTCCCGGTATTCCGCGGCGAGCGTCAGCCGCTGGACGGTGTCGATAAGCGCCTCCCGGAGCTTTTTCGTCCGTTCTTCCACCTGCCTCTCCAGGATCCGGCTGTGGTCCTCGAGAACGTCCTGGTACTTCTTCACCTTCAACAGGTTGTTGACCCGGACCACCAGTTCCGTGCTGTCGACCGGCTTGCCCAGAAAGTCGTTCGCCCCCGCCTGAAGCGCCGTGATCCGGGAGTCCCGGTCCGCCTGGGATGTGAACATCACGACGGGGATCCCCTGCGTTCCGGAGCCGTTCTTGAGACGGCGGCACGTCTCGAAGCCATCCATGTTCGGCATCGATATGTCCAGGAGGATGATGTCCGGGGAACCCTCGATCGCTCTTGCCAGACCCTCGAGTCCGTCCGAGGCCGATTCGACGACGAACCCCTGGTGCGTCAGGATCGCCCCCATGACGTCCACCACCTCGGCCTGGTCGTCGACGATCAGGACCTTTGCTCCCCGCGAGGAGTCCATTGCGCCTTCCCCTTGCCTTCGTTACTGCTCCCCTTTTCTATCGGAAATACATATCGCTTTCTTTATTCTTTTATTTCGGACCCTTCCCCGGCAGCCTTCTGCGCCCCGGCTTCCTCCATCACGATCTCGAAGAAGCGGGCTATTTCTTCGGAAGTATTATAGAAATGAGGGGAAATGCGTATTCCTCCATCCCGCGAGGAGCATACCGCATTCCGCGAAAGGAGCGCCTTCCAGAGGCTCTTGGGATCGGACCCGGGAACCCGGAAGGTCACGATCCCGGATCGCTCCTCGGGATTGCGCGGAGATACGACCTCATACCCCGCACGCAGCGCCGATTCGATCGCCTCTTCGGTGAGACGCCGGACCCGCTCCCAGATTCGTTCCACGCCGATCGACAGGAGGAGGTCAAGCGACGCGCCGAACGCGGCCAGCCCCACGCTGTTGAAGCTCCCCGGTTCGAAACGGCGGGCATCCGGCGACAGACGGAAATCGTAATGCTCGAAGTCGAACCGGTTCCGGACCGAATGCCAGCCAAGCACCACCGGCTCGATCATCTCCATCACTTCCCGGGAGATGTAGAATCCTCCGATCCCTTCCGGGGAAAGCATCCACTTGTGTCCGTCCGCGGCCAGGGCGTCGATCCCGTAGGCCTTGACATCCATCGGGATGACGCCGAGGCTTTGGATCGCGTCCACGAAGAAGAAAATTCCCTGCTTCTGGCAGTACTCCCCGATCCCCGGAAGATCGTTCCGGCACCCGTTGGCGAATTCCACCGAGGACAGAGCGACAAGTCGGGTCTTCCCGTCGCAAGCGGAGATCAGGTCCTCCCTTCGGACACGACCCTCCTTCGCCTGCACCATGCGAACCTCGATATTGCGCGGTTCGAGGCGCAGCCAGGGATAGATGTTGGCGGGGAACTCGACGTTTGCCGTCACGAGATTGTCCCCCTCTTTCCACGGAAAACCCGCTGCGACGAAGGAGATCCCCTCCGACGTGTTCTTGATGAAGGCAACCTCGTCGCTCGAGGATCCGATCAGCCGGGCAAACCCGCTGCGGACCGCCTCCGACTCTTCCTCCCACTTGCGTAGCTGAAATGCGCCCTCGTCCCGGCACCGCTGCAGCAGACGCACGCCTGCCGACGCGGAAGACGCGGGAATCGGTGAGACCCCTGCATGGTTCAGATACAGGAGACGGGCAGTCACGGGAAACTCGGCGGTACGGATGGCTTCGACGTCGATCGGCACGGACTTCTCCCTCCTGCATTGGATGCGGAACCCCTATGTTACCAAGGATGCCGCGGGGGTATGGGGTATAATAACCGGATGACATTGACCGACGGAAACATGCTGCGATACAGCCGGAACGTCCTGATCGAGGAGATCGGTACCGAGGGGCAGGAGAGGATTTTCGGTTCCTCCATCCTCGTGGTGGGTGCGGGCGGCCTGGGGTCCCCTGCGCTTCTGTATCTTGCCGCGGCGGGTGTCGGCCGGATCGGAGTGGTCGACCGGGACCGGGTCGAGATATCGAATCTCAACCGCCAGGTGATCCATCGGGAAAAATCGGTGGGGCGCAGGAAGGTGGAGTCGGCGGGAGACAGCATCCGCGCGCTCCGGTCCGAGATCCTGCTGGAAGAGCACGGATTCGCCGTCACGGTGGAGAATGCCGTGCAACTGTTCCGACGGTACGACGTCGTCATCGACGGGAGCGACAACTTCCCGACAAAATACCTGTGCAGCGACGCCTCCGTCCTGACGGGGGTTCCGCTCGTACACGCCGGAGTCCTTCGGTTCGGGGGTCAGATGACGACGATATTGCCCGGAAAGGGGCCCTGCCTGCGCTGCCTGATCCCGGATATTCCTCCCCGGCGGGACGCGCCCGCCTGCGCCGAGGCGGGGATCCTGGGAGGCGTTGCAGGGGTCGTCGGGGCATGGCAGGCCGTGGAGGCGATCAAGGTCGTTGCCGGGGTGGGAGAACCGCTGGCGGGGAGGCTGCTCTCCGTGGACACCCTGGCCGGAACCGTTTCCGTACACGCCGTTTCCCGGGATCCGCAGTGCCCCGCATGCGGGGAATCTCCCCGGATCCGGCTGCCTCTCGAAGCATCCGAATACGAGCAGGAACGGAGTTGCGCACTATGAGAGAAGCAGCGAAACTCCATTCGAAGCGCGCCGTAATGCTCCTGTCCGGCGGATTGGACAGCACGCTGGCCGCCAGGATGATGCTCGACCAGGGGGTGGAACTCTTCGCCCTCCACTTCACATCCCCGTTCTGTACCTGCGCGAAGGCGCCCGGGAGCGGCTGCCACTCCCAGGCGCAAATTGTCGCCGGGCGGATGGGAATCCCGATCAAAACGGTCTCGAAGGGAATCGAATACCTCGAGATCGTCCGGAACCCGAGACACGGCAGGGGCGCAGGGTTAAACCCCTGCATCGACTGCCGGATATTCACATTGAAAAAAGCCCGGGAGTACATGGAACAGGTCGGTGCCTCCTTCCTCGTGACCGGGGAGGTGGTCGGCCAGCGTCCCATGTCCCAGCGCTCCGACGCCTTCCGGATCATCGAGAAGCGAAGCGGATGCCATGGGCTGGTGCTCCGGCCCCTCTCGGCGAAGTATTTCGAACCGTCCATCGCCGAACGGGAGGGGTGGGTCGACCGGGAACATCTTCTCCACATCACGGGACGATCCCGCAAGGAGCAGATCCGGCTGGCGGAAGAGTGGGAGATCGGCAACTACCCCTGTCCGGCAGGGGGATGCCTCCTGACCGACAAGACATTCTCCCGCAAGGTCAGGGATCTCTTTGACCACTGCACGGATCCGGACATGACGGATATTCACCTGCTGAAAATCGGAAGACATTTCCGGTTCCCCGACGGAAGAAAGGTGATCGTGGCGAGGAACGAGAAAGAGAACCGGAAACTGGAAGCGCTCGGCAGGGGAAAAATGCCCGTCTACGTCGCGATCGGCTTTTCGGGACCCTCGATCGGGGTCGAGGCAAAAAACGGAGCGGTCCCCGAAGACCTTCTCTCCCGGCTGTTTACCCGTTACAGCAAACCGGGAACTCCGTCCCCCTTCCCCGTTCGGGAAGTCACCTCGGGGGGCGAGAGAGATATCTCCCTCCCTTCCCGGGACGATTTTTCGGAAGTGGAACGTGCGCTCCTCTGCTGACTCCTTGCATTCCGGCGAGCTTCCCCCGGCTCTCGCGACAAAATGGGAGTCCCTGCTCTCCTCGTTGCGCTCCCTGGGATCCTCCGTAATCGCCTTCAGCGGGGGTGTCGACAGTACGTTCCTCCTGTACGCCGCTCTCCGGGCACTCGGGGAAAAGACCCTCGCGGTAACCGCCACGTCCCCCACCTACCCGAAATCGGAGCGCGACGAGGCGGAGAGGATCGCCCGCGTATGGAATGTCCCCCACCGTTTCGTGGAGTCGAACGAACTCGAGATCCCCGGGTTCTCCGAAAACCCTCCCGACCGGTGCTACCACTGCAAGAAGGAGTTGTTCGGCATCCTGTCGGAGATCGCCCGGGAGGAAGGGTACGCGGCGGTGTTGGACGGCACGAACAGCGACGACACCAACGACTTCCGTCCCGGAAGGAGGGCCGCAAAGGAGCTGGGAGTGCGCAGCCCCTTGCTGGAAACCGGGGTAACGAAGGAGGAAATACGGGCGTTGAGCCGCATTTTTCGCCTGCCCACGGCGGACAAGGGTGCATTCGCATGCCTTTCCTCGCGGTTTCCGTACGGGACTGCGATCGACGCCGAAAAATTGCGGCGGGTAGAGGCCTGCGAGGAGATCCTCCGGGGATTCGGCTTCCGCCAGTTCCGCGTGCGCGTCCACGGGAACGTAGCGCGGATCGAGGTCGGGCAGGAGGAAATTCCGCGCCTGTTCCAGCCGGAGATTTCGCGAAGCGTACACGGGGGGTTCCGGGAAAACGGGTTTCTCTACGTGGCCGTCGACCTTGCGGGATACCGGACCGGGTCGATGAACGAGGGGGAGCTCGTGGCGGGACTTCCCCCGGACCCCGACCCCTGATACTCCCTCAGACCGAAATGCGGAGCAGATCCTCGGCGAGAATGACCTCGCCGGAGAATGTTTCCCGGCACTGGCCGAGAATGTCCGACCCCTCGCACTCCGGGTAGAAATGGGTCAGAACCAGCTTTTTTACCCGTGCTTCGGCGGCAATTTTCCCGGCCTCTCCGGGAGTCAGGTGCCCACCGACCTTGCGCTCGTCGGGAAACGAGCAGTCGAAAAAGGCCACCTCGGCGTTTTGGGCCGCTTCGACAAGCCCCGGACATACATCCGTGTCTCCGGAAAAGGCGACCACTTTTCCCGTTGCCGGGTCCTCGACCCGAAAGGCGACACTTTCCGGCGTGTGCGACACCGGGATTGCGGTCAAGTACAGGGATCCCAGGGATACGGTCCCGGCGGGCGTCTCCTTTACCAGGAGAGGATATTCCCCCCCTTCCACCCAGGATCCGTAGAGCTGGCGCAGCCGCTCATAGAAATCGCGGAATCCGGGGGCGCCCAGAAGGGTCAGGGCCTTCCTGCGGCCGATCCCGGGGTTTCTGAGGCTGAAGAGGAGCGGAGCCAGTTCCGCCGTGTGGTCCAGGTGGAGGTGGGTGAACGCCACCGCATCGGGGGCGGCAAGGGATACCCCGAGAACCGCAAGCTTCTGGAGCGTCCCCAGGCCGGTGTCGACAAGAAGCGTGCATCCGCCATGGCGAACCATGTAACCGGCGGACCCCCTGCGGGGATGGGGTACAACGGTCCCGGAGCCAAGAACGATGCATTCCATATCGGTCGCTCCCGCCTCTCCCAATGGCGGCACGGTCAGAACCGGCGGACCACGAGGGCGCTAACCGTGAGGTAGTTGTTTCCCCCTTCCCGGTCCTGCCAATCGACGTTTCCCTCGAACCCCCAGCGGGGAACGGGAAACATCCTCCCTCCGATGCCGAATGTATGAGAAGAAATATCTGCGATCTGGTCGACCGTCCCTGTCGTGTATCCCTCCGTCCCATAAGAGTAGTAGGCCCAGAGACGGTCATCATCGGTCCGGAAGTGGATCAGCTTGACCATCCACGATCCGCTTGTGTCCGACCCTCCCGAATCGAACTCCGTTCTCGTGAGGATGTATCGTGAATACAGCGCGTTGCTTCCCCGGACATACCACTCGAGGGCGGCGACGGCATTCCATACGTCCGCAATCGAATAGTTCGCATACTTTCCCCCCGCATACCCTACCAACCTGTCGCTTATCGGCCACGCCAGCTCGGCCTCCAGGGATTCGCGGGAAAAGACCTGCGCATCCGGGGAAACTCCCCCTTCGACGCGCAGGCTTTCGCCCCCTTCCCATTTGCGCATGACACCGGCGGTCCCCCGTCCCTCATCCTCTCCGAACCGGTGCAGGTAATCGACGCGCCCGAGGAACTCCCACCCCGCGATGCTCCGGTCCCGGATTGCGGCGTGCACCTGGCTCCCGGGGCCTTCCCCTCGAATCCGGAGATAGGAGGCACCGAACTCCGCCTCCCTGGGGTAGACTCTCGCGCCCTTCGCGCTGATGAGCTCGAGACCCTGCAAGGCGTCCTTGTTCCCCGGATCCAGGGAGAGAACCTGGTCGAAATCCCTTTTTGCCTCCTCCGGATTCCCGGCCCAGAAGGCCACCTTTCCCCGGCGGGTCCATACCTCCGGATCGTCGGGACGCTCTTTCGCCAGGTCGGACAGGAGAAGCCCAGCCTCCCTGTACCTCTTTTGCCAGGCCAGCACGTCG